>Ga0256839_1000947_pt1 | contig 36594 bp, 25 predicted proteins | sample 354166metaG_FD_185968 | JGI IMG/M metagenome (GOLD analysis project Ga0256839, IMG submission 185968) | Hydrothermal vent microbial communities from Mid Atlantic Ridge, Atlantic Ocean - 354-166 | ecosystem: Environmental > Aquatic > Marine > Hydrothermal vents | place: Atlantic Ocean: Mid...
TGCTGCGATTAGGGCCTGCTCTATGGAAATTTGTCCTGCGGCAGAGACGCACGATCGTGCGTCTCTACTTGCTTGCTTACCTTGCCCTGCGGCTATCCCTGTGGCATACCGCGACGGCCGCTGGGACCAGGCCGGGGGCATAGGGTATGCGTAGGCTTTGATTGGAAATGGATTTTGAAACGGAGAAAAGCAGTAAATCCATTTCTCCGATTAGCCGATTTTACCGATTAACCCGATTTAACCGATTAGCCGATTAACCCAATAACCGTAACGGACGTGATCGTCGTAATCGTCGTGACAATTGTAAAGCTTCTTCTTTTGGCTTGATCCAAAAGAAGCAAAAACTCAAGGCTGACCAAGGCTACCAGCATGAACCAGCGGGTTGATATAAAATGGAACCAGCGGGTTGATATAAAATGGAACCAGCGGGTTGACACCCGCTGCAACTAGGGCCTTCCCGCCAGCCCGAGGATTTTATACTCAAGGCTAAAGAAGACAATGACAGCAAAACAACACGCAGGACTAAATGGGAGCAGCAGGTTCACACCCGCTGCGATTAGAGGCCTGCTCTATGGAAATTTGCTCTCCGGCACCCTACGAGCAAAGCCCCAAGCCGCGACGGCCTCTGTCTTAACGGCCGCTCGGGCCAGGCCGGAATTTTGGCATGCGCAGGCTTTGATTGGAAATGGATTTTGAAACGGAGAAAAGCAGTAAATCTATTTCTCCGATTAGCCGATTTTACCGATTAACCCGATTTAACCGATTAGCCGATTAACCCGATTAACCGTAACGAACGTGATCGACGTAATCGTCGTGACGATCGTACAGACGCACAATTTGTGCGTCTCTGTCGGTGGAAATTCATTTCCCCAATTGATCCGATTTAATCGATTAGCATTCAGCACAATCTTAAAGGCTTGTTCTTTTGGCTTGACCCAAAAGAAGCAAAAGATCAAGGCCCGGCCAAGGCCTACTAATTACTGTCTACTGATCACTGCTTTGCACGCTTTGCATGGCCCTTTGCGGATAAAGCAATTTTCTCTTACACCCCAAACGATGCATGGAAGTTAATCAAGCCGAGAGCTCAGCAAATAAAAGAAGGGAACCCGGCATGGCCGGCTTCCCTCTTTTCATTCACTCACTGCATTTGCCGAAAGGCAAGATATTCGCCAAACGCTGTAAGCAGTGAGATTCACAACTCTTCCCGATTTAGAAGGTCAACTTCAGCCCTATATTCCAAGTGCGGCCAAAGCCAAAGAAGCCCCGAGCATCGGACAAAGTACTTGCCGTGCGTGCTTCGGCAATGTACAATTTATCCAAGGCATTATACACATTAGCGCGGAGCGTAACACCTACACCGGCAATTTTGGTCCTATAGCTTGCTCCCAGATTCATAATCCCATAAGCGGGCAACTGCAAAGCCTGCTCGCCTTCCTGAGAGGGGTCCGTGTAATCTGTCGGATCAAACAGCGCAAAAAACTGATCGTAGTAAGTATAATCCACATCCATACGCAGACCGAATGGGAAGTCGTAATCCAGGCCAAGGCGGAAGGTCGTTTGAGGAGCATCGCCGACTTTCAAACCTGAAGCATAGACCGTTACGGTATCAATGACCACGTTGTTTTCATCAGACAACAAAGCCTCTACGTTATTCACCCATTGCCAGCTACCCAAAGAAGCCATACCTGTGAGGCTCAAACCTCCGATCACTTTGGCATTGAAATCGAGTTCTACACCTTGATGAACGGCATCCAGGCCGGTAACGTTAGCGTAGCCATCCGTAGCTTGAACATAGACGAAAAGGCTCTTGTCTTGCCAGTTCATCCAGTAGAGATTCAGGTTAGCAGCCATGCGAGGCATGCGCAAACCATAACCCAATTCAGCAGCCAACACTTTTTCGTTGACGGCATCGGGGTTCACATCTTCGTTGTTGTAGTTCGGAAAAACGGCATCGAAAATGGGCGCACGGGAGTAATAACCGCCATTGGCAAAGATGTTATGGTGCTCATTAATGTTGTAATTGGCACCAGCCTTGGCATTGTATCCCAGAAAGCTGTATCGATCGGAAACTTCCAGATCGCTGCCTATGGCATAGTTGAAGCGATCCTGACGCTGATAGCTGGTATTGGAAACCGAGCCAGCCAGGAACACGGTCAAGGCATTCCGGGTGTACTCCAGTTGCGCAAAACCACCTTGCCAACCGACGATACCGTCGTTGTCGTAGTGGATTTTGTTTTCCTGAGGTGTACCGTCGAAATCACCGGCATCTTCCTGCACCAGTTTACCCTCTTCCTTGCTGTCCACATCGCCATTGCCGTTGAAATCTATCCAGACGGGCTTGTCCACGTTTACATCGCGGGGATCGAGCCAATAGTCGTTACCCAGCAAGTCTTTAACACGGCGATAGTGCAAACCGCGGTATTGGCGAACATCTATACCCACCATCAGATTCAGGTTGTCGGTCAGGTCGTGCTTAAAGGTAGAAAGCACGCCCAGCCAGTTGTGTTCGTTCATGGAAGCTCGGCGAATGAGACCGTTGCGTTCACCGGCTACATAGCCGTATTCCGGGTCTTTGCGGTTTCCTTCCGTGGGGAATCCATCCAAACCACCGGTACCACTGTTCCAGGCAACGATGTCGTCCATGCGAATCAAACCATTCTCATCGCGGAATCCCCAGGTACCTTTTCCATCGATTTTGCCTCGATCTCCCGTACCACCGCCACGGCCGAAGGAAACATAAGCCGAAGTAGCCAGGAAGGTGCGGGGGCTGATGGTCCAGTAGTGGTTCAAAGCGATTTGGGGTTTGTGGTAGAAGTTTTCGCGAATGTTGAAAATTTCACCGTTCAGATAGCCCCAATCGCTGTTGTAGCGAATACTCCCCGTAGTTTCTTTCTCTGCAAAATCACCGGCTTTTTTGGAATTCAAGAAGTTAGCATACTCTTCGGAAGTAACATCTCCATCGCCGTTGGCATCAGCCTCATCCGTCGGCACATAAACCGATAGTTTTTCGCGGAAAGAGCGCTGACCATGACGCTGAGGAGCACCAATAGCGGTAAAGACCAACTGATGGTTTTCGCCCAGTTCTTTGGAGATCGAGGCGAAATAAGACCAGGCATCGATCCAGGTAGCATCGATGTAGCCGTTGCCGATGGTACGCGAGCCGGAGACCGTAAAGGCCCAGCCGTTTTCGGTGCGTCCGGTGGACAGCGTCAGACCTGCTTTCAAAAAGCCGTCATTACCTACTGTCGTAAAAGCAGAACCACCGCGTTTGGCATCCGTGGTCTTGGTAATGATGTTAATAGTACCGCCTACAGAGTTGATAGCCAATTTCGAGGCTCCCAATCCGCGCTGCACCTGAATCTCGCGGGTTACGTCGCTCAGGCCGGCCCAGTTTGACCAATAAACCCAGCCGTTTTCCATGTCGTTAACGGGAATACCGTTGATGAGCACAGCCGTGTTGCGCTGATCGAAACCGCGAACATTGATACGGGCATCGCCAAAACCACCACCACCACGGGTAGCATAAACCGAAGGCGTAGAGTTCAACACCTGAGGAAATTCTCTATTGCCCACTTTAGCTTCGATCTCGGCAGATCCCACTACCGATACAGCAACCGGGGTCTTTCTATCTACCGCCGAAGAAGCCACCACGTTAATCTCTTTCAAGCCAATGGCATCAAAGCCCAGGCGAACGGTCCCCACGTCAACTTTACCGGAAACAGAAACCGGCACGTCCATGGTTTCATAACCCGTATAAGAAATCTGCAACGTGTAATTGCCTTCGGGGACATTGGCAAGCATAAACTTGCCGTCCACATCGGTAATGGTACCTATCGTAGTACCTTGCAGTAAAACGGAAGCACCGATCAAAGGTTCATCCGTTTCGGCATCCAATACCGTTCCCATGATGCTCTGGCTAAAGCCTGCAACAGCAGCCAACAGCAAGATGAAAGTAAACAACTTTTTCATAGTTGAAAGTTTGGTTGTGAAGTAATTTGCCGCAAAGGTAAGCAAGTCTTAGTGCTAAAACCAAACGCAAAAAAAGTTAACTTAAAATTCATCTAACTGATTTATATCACCCTTAAGGGGCTATCAGGTTATCATTCCAAATAGTCATCGTATTTTTACCACGCCAACAAAACCAACTTTTTCAAAACACCGTCAAAAGCTTTCCCGATATGCGAATCGTTCCTATCCTTGCCCCCCTATTCCTGCTTACTCTCGGCTTTTTTTCCTGCAAGAACTCCTCAGTACCTGCTTCAAAAGACGCTTGGAGCGGCAGCCTGCTGGAGCTCCTGCCTCCTGAAAAAACGGGCATAGACTTCTCCAACACCCTGTCGGAAAGCCCCAACATGAATATAGCTTTCTACGACTATTACTACAACGGAGCCGGCGTGGCAGCAGGAGACATAGACAACGACGGTCTGCCCGACTTGTTTTTTTGCGGCAACAACCAGCCCAACAAGCTCTATCGAAATCTCGGCAACTTCAAATTTGAAGATATCTCGACCAAGGCCGGCATAGCCCGAAACAACGCTTGGGCCGTGGGTGTTACCATGGCCGATGTCAATGCCGACGGCCTACTCGACATCTACGTCTGCCATGCCGGGCCCAATGATCCGGCAAACTTCCCCAAAGCCAATGAACTTTTCATCAATCAGGGTAACGGCACCTTCAAAGAGATGGCCCGCCAATACGGCATAGCCGATTCGGGCTACTCCATGCACGCCACTTTCTTCGACTACGATCAAGACGGCGACCTGGACCTCTTTGTTTTAAACCACAGCAACATCTACGAAACCAATACCTATACCTATCACGATTGGCTAGCCAAAGCTTCCAAGGAAGAAATTCAACGCTACAGCAATACGCTGTACCGCAACAACGGCAACGGCACTTTCACCGATGTAACCGAACAGGCCGGCATGCTCAAACCGGGCTTCGGCCTGGGTGTCATAGCGGCAGATTTTAACGAAGACGGCCTGACCGACCTCTACGTCTCCAACGACTACTTCATTCCCGATTTCCTATACATCAACCAAGGCGATGGCACTTTCAAAGACGTCATCGAAGCCCACACTGCGCACACTTCTTTTTACTCCATGGGCTGCGACGGCGCCGACATCAACAACGACGGCTTGATCGACCTGGGTGCCGTGGACATGACCCCTGCAGATCACGTGCGTTCCAAAGTCTTGATGCCCTCCATGGACGTCCCTCAATTTTACTACCTGATCCGCGACAAGGGATATCAACTACAATACATGTTCAACAGCCTACAGGCCAACAGAGGCTACGGCATTTTTAGTGAAATAGGAAATTATTCCGGTGTTTCCAAAACGGATTGGAGCTGGACTGCTCTCTTTGCCGATTTGGACAATGACGGCTTAAAAGACTACATCGTAACCAACGGCTTCAAACGCGATACCAAAGACAACGATTTCCGCATAGCCAGTCAAAAAGCCCGCAGGGAAGGCAAACCCCTGACACCCGAACAAGTCTGGGAAAACCTCAACAAGATGGAAAGCCACCCCCTGCCCAATTACCTCTACCACAACAAAGGGAATTTCAAATTTGAAAATGTGGCCGACGCTTGGGGCTTTGCCGAACCATCTTTCTCCAATGGCACCGCTTATGCAGACTTTGATCGAGATGGCGACTTAGACCTCGCCATCAACAACGTAGATGCCCCGGCCTTCATCTATCGAAACCACGCTTCCGAAACGGGAAAGCACTTCCTGCAAGTCCAACTGACCAGCAGCTCACACAAGCCAATCTTCAACAGCAAAATCGAAATCCGCTATCCGGGGGGCAAGCAATTCATCGAAATCACCCCCAGTAGAGGCTACGCCTCTTGCTCTGAAACCATAGCGCATTTTGGCCTGGGAGACGAAACTACGGTAGATGAAGTACGCATCATCTGGCCCGACGGAAAAACCCAAACCCTTATTCAAAAACCCAAGATAGATCAATTGCTCACCGTAGATATGGATCGGGCCAATCGGCAAAACTTTCAAAAACCGCCATCCAAAACGCCTTTCCTCGACATCACTTCCCAAAGCGGCATAGATTTCGTCCACAAAGAAAACCCCTTCAACGACTACGCCAAGGAAGTGCTGCTACCTCATAGCCAATCCAAATTGGGCCCCTTCATCGCCGTAGGTGATGTCAACGGAGACGGCTTCGAAGACTTTTTCGTCGGAGGTGCTTTGGGGCAAGCCGGCAAAATGTACCTGCAAGACCCCACTACCGGCAAATTCGTACCTAACCCCTCTCAAGCCTGGCAGCAGCATCAAAATATGGAAGACATGGGCGCCCTACTCTTTGATGCCGATGGCGATGGCGACCTGGACCTCTACGTCGCCAGTGGCGGTGGCGGCGATGTCGAAGGCCAAAAACACCTACTCCAGGACAGACTCTACCTCAACGATGGAAAGGGCCAATTTAGCTATGCTCCCGACAGGCTACCCAAAATCGACATCAGCAGTGGCCGAGTCAAAGCAGCAGATTTTGATGCTGACGGAGACCTGGACCTGCTCGTCTGCGGACGCACACAACCCGGAAAATACCCTTCCCCGGTCTCTTCCCTGCTGTTGGAAAACCAAAACGGCCGCTTCACTGAGGTCAGCGCCCAAAAAGCTCCCGACCTGCAAAACATCGGCATGATTACAGATGCCTGCTGGACCGACTTCAACCAAGACGGACGTCTCGACCTCATCCTCACCGGAGAGTGGATGCCCGTCGTGTTTCTGGAAAACCAAGGAGGAAAGCTCAGCCGAATTGATGACACCCGCTTGCTGCCGCAAAATACTACCGGCTGGTGGTATGCCATTCGGGCCGCTGATGTGGACGGCGACGGAGACACCGACTACCTGCTCGGCAACGTAGGTGAAAACAACAAATTTCACCCCTCGGAAGACCACCCCCTGCACCTCTTCTTCAACGACTTCGATGACAACGGCACCTACGACATCGTGCTCAGCAAAGACTACCACGAAAAACTGGTACCCGTACGAGGTAAAGAGTGCTCCACAGCGCAAATGCCTTTCGTCTCGGAAAAATTTCCCACCTTCCGGGGCTTTGCCAACGCCTCCCTGGAGGACATCTACGGCGCCGAAAAACTCGAAAAAAGCCTGCACTATACCGCCAAAACCTTTACCAGCTACTGGATGGAACGCACCGAAAACGGAAACTTCCGCCTGCATCGTCTGCCCTATCCGGCCCAATGGTCTCCGGTTAATGCTATTGTCGCAACGGATTTAGACGGCGATCAACGCAATGACATCATCCTGGGAGGAAACATGTTTCAAGCAGAAGTAGAAACGCCGGCCTATGATGCGGGCAAAGGCCTCTGGATGGAAAAACAGGCTGACGGCCAGTGGAAGGCCCCCATCAACATGGAAGAAACCGGGCTTTACCTGCCTCACGACCTCAAAGACCTCCAACTCATTCACATCACCCCTCAAAAGCTACCCGCCTTGTTGGTCGCCAACAACAACAACCTGGTACAGTTGGTCGTCTTCCTACAACAAAATCAAGCACAATAAAAGCATGACGACAGGCTACTCTTTCCGGTAGCCTGTCGCTTCACTCTCCCTGAGGTGCTACCCAGCCCTCTAACTCTGTGCGACCGTAACCCAAATGGTTTTTAAACCAAACTTCCAGCAAACGCCGAGCAGCTTCTCCTTCAATCATAAAGTCCGAAAAATCATCTACCGGCAAAAGGCGCAAAGAGCTCTCTAAAGGTATGTAGATGCCCAAAGACCGCTTTTTACCGCTTTCGCGAAATTTCAACACGGCCAAAGGCAAAGCCTTAAGCACCTTCCCTCTCGGCAAAGCCTCAGCTAAAAGCAAACCGTTAGACCACAAACGACGGTCTTCTTCGCCTTCCCGAGGAATAAAACCCGCATTGGCCGGCAAAGGAAGAAAAGACACCCGAGCCTTAGCTTTTCGAAACCCTTTGCTTGTCGGATCGTAGCGCATCACAGGTAAAGTGCCGGCAGGATTCTCCACCACAAACCAAACTGTATCTGAAACAAATGCCGGCAAACGCCCGTAACCTCGCCTACGGATGGAGGCATCCTCCTTACACGAAAACCAGGACAGGAAAAAGAGCCACAAAAGTCCGCATCCCAACAGTCGCAACCCTTTGTTTACTGAAAAAAAAATCATATCTTGTGTATCCCTTTTATCTTTGGTTACTCAACGACAAAGAAACCACATTTTCACCATCAAAAAAAATCCGAACATGGAAGCCAAACAACAAAAAAAACGTCACTACTTTGACCCTGCAGATTTAGCGAAATTTGGCAACATCACCGAATTTCAAGAGCAAATGGGCAAAAAATTCTTCGAATGGTACGGTGAAGTCTTTAAGGAAGGAGCCTTGAGCCAACGGGAAAAAGCACTCATCGCCTTAGCCGTAGCCCACACCGTGCAATGCCCTTACTGCATTGATGCCTACACCAGCGACTGCCTCGAAAAAGGCGCCGATGAAGAACAAATGATGGAAGCCGTTCACGTCGCCGCAGCCATCAAAGGCGGAGCTACCCTGGCCTTTAGCATCCAGATGATGAACCAAGTCAAAGAAATGACTTTCTAACATTTGGCTTTCGCCAAATGAAATAGAGAGCATATCCACACAAAGCTTCTAACATGGTCAAACAACGCAGCAAAACCCTCAGCAGTCGAAAGAGCGAATTGGCAAATACCTTTTTCCAACTCCAAGTCATTTCATTTGCCGAAAGGCAGGAAAAAGCTATCCCCGCCTTCGAAGAAAAACTGACCAAAGCCGGAGAATTTCCACTTCGCCCCCACGGCCTGCACATCTTCCAAATCAACATCGGCAAGCTCTGTAACCAAAGCTGCATCCACTGTCATGTCGATGCAGGCCCAGACAAAAAGCGCGAAAACATGAGCCGCCAAACGCTCGAGCGTTGCCTGGAAATCATCGCCTCTACGCCCGACATCCACACCGTGGACATCACCGGCGGCGCTCCGGAAATGAACCCCCACTTTCGCTGGTTCGTCGAAGAAGTCTCCCGCCTCGGCAAACAAATCATCGATCGCTGTAACCTCACCATCATTGTCTCCAACCCCAAGTACCACGACCTGCCCGAATTCTTCGCCAAACATCGGGTACAAGTCGTTTCCTCCCTACCCCACTACAACCGCCTGCGTACCGACCGCCAACGAGGAGACGGAGTCTTTGAGGCCAGCATACAAGCTCTAAAAAAACTCAATGCCGCAGGCTATGGACAAGAAGACTCCGACTTGGAACTGCACTTGGTCTATAACCCCTCCGGCTCCTTCCTGCCGGCAGGGCAAGCCTGCCTGGAAGCCGAATTCAAACAACACCTCAAACGCAAATACGACATCAGCTTCAACAAATTGCTCACCATCACCAACTTGCCCATCAGCCGCTTTTTGGACTACCTGCTGCAATCGGGGCAATACGAATCTTACATGGAGACCCTCCATCAGGCCTACAACCCGGCAACCCTGCAGGGCTTGATGTGCCGCAGCATGGTTTCCGTCAGTTGGGATGGATACCTTTACGACTGCGATTTCAATCAAATGCTGGACCTCAAAGTTCAAGACACCGGCACCCATATCGATGATTTTGATTGGGAGACTTTCGTCAAACGCCGCATTGTCGTCAACAGGCATTGCTACGGCTGTACGGCCGGAGCCGGCTCCAGCTGCGGAGGAGAAATCGCCTGAGCTGCTCAAACAGCACCCTCTGCACGTTTCGGTAATATTTCCTAACTTGCGCCCACATCGCAAAAAGCGACACGCGTGGCATGGACAACACATCCCCGCGGGTCTGCTCTGCAAAAACTTTCATATTCCGAATGCATCAACTGCATTCCGACATAAAAACCGAAATGCTGCACTATGAAAAACCGAGCTCTCATTCTGCTGCTGGGCATTGTCCTTTCTCAAACCTCCTGTGTCAGCATGCAGAAATACAAAGAACTGGAGTTGGTCAAAGACCACTACAAGGCAGAATATGAAAACTACAAAAACGTAGCAGACGAAAATGCCAAACTGCAAGAAGAACTCAACAGTTGCAACAAACAACTCAAACAATCCTATCGGGAAGCAGAAGAACTAAGCGTGCAGGTAGAAAAGTTACAACGCGAACGCGACGAATTGCAGCAGGAATACGACAATCTGCTCGAGCAAAACAAAGCCCTGATGGCCAGTGCCTCCTATGAGACCCAATCCCTGCAGGAACTGTTAGCGGCCAAACAAGAAGAACTCGATCGCAAGGAACGAGAGCTGGCAAATGCACTCAGCGAACTGCAAAACCGCCAATCCAACCTCTCCAACCTACAAAAAAGCCTCGAAGAACGAGAAAAGAAAGTCAAAGAACTCGAAGCCCTACTCGCTACCAAAGACGAACAAGTCAGGCAAATGCGGGCCCAAATAGAAGAGGCCCTGCTCGGCTTCTCTTCCTCTGACTTCACCATTACGGAAAGAGACGGCAAGCTCTACCTGTCTCTCAGCCAGGGCCTGCTCTTCAAAAAAGGTTCGGACAAACTCGACTACAAAGGACTCAACGCCATCAAGCAGATTGCAGAAGCACTCAACACTAACCCCGATATGGATATCGTAGTCGAAGGCCACACCGACTCCGACGGCAGCCCCGAACGCAACTGGGATCTCAGCGTACTGCGGGCTGCCACTGTCGTCAAGGCCCTCACCCAAAATGGCGTTGACCCTCAACGCATCAGTGCCTGTGGCCGAGCTTTCTATAGTCCTGTGGCACCCAACGACACCGAAGCCAACAAAGCACTCAATCGCCGAACGGAAATCATCCTCACCCCTAAACTGGACCAACTCTACAAGATTCTGGACCAATAAGACCTCCTTCAGGCACATATTTTGGCTTCAAAGCATAAAAAAAGTGGGTAAACCCCACTTTTTTTATGCTCATACCCCTATTTTGGCACGGTATTTGATATTAAAAAAGCAGAGGCAGAAAGCCAAATTCTCCTCAAAAAAAGCGAGAGAAAGACAAATTAAAAAAAGTCTTATCTTGCGCCCGAAAAGCTGTGCTTATATCACGGCGGCTCGAAACACTATAACTCACACTATTGAAACACACTCGACATGAAACACATCAACACCTTCCATTCACCACCCCTTAAAAGGGGCCTTTCTCCAGCGAAAACTTCCAGGTCAAAAATTCCGATAAGCTCTTAAATCTCGTAAAAGAGCCTTTGGAAGAGGTAAAGCTGCAAGCTTTGCCAAGGGGCTAAGTATGCCTCAACCTGATCTCCCCCCATTTCTCCCTTTTAACCGATTTGCCTAACGGCAGGTAAGAGTCCTGCAAAATTTTGGGAGTCTCTCCCGAACACACACGCTATATCTAACCTCTAAACAATAATCACACATGAAACACGCACAAGCTACCACCGCACAGACTTCCGGCAAGAATCAAATGCTCGTTCTTCTCGTCATCGGAATCCTCGGCGCCGCCGGACTGTTTTACGTTCTCAACTCTTCCAATGACAAAACCGGTTTTTCCGAAAAGCAACAACCTCAGAAAATCGAACTATCTCAACACATCCAACAAACGGAAGAAGTGGCAACAATCCGCTAAATCAAATCGGGCAAAAGCCTTACAGCTGTTTGTCGCAATAAACCCATACAAAGAGCGTTTGCCAAGTAGCCCGAAGCAGCAGATCGGGCTGCTTGGCTCGTTGTTTCTATATACTCATGGCGAAGTGATTTGGGAGGCGTTAGCCTCAACATTTCACCATCAGATAGATATGAAAAGGCTAAAAACGATATTAGAACGCTCGTTGTTCGGGGTATGTGCTTCCATAGCGGAAAAGCTGGGCATTCCCGTAGCTAAGGTTCGCTTGTATTTCATTTATGCCTCTTTTGCGACTTTGGGCTCGCCCCTTTTGTTTTATCTCATTGGAGCCTTTTGGATTAAAGCTAAGAAATGGCTCTTCCAGCGCAGCCCTATTTTCGAGTGAGCTTATGTCATTCAACCAAAATTGGCTTTTCACTTCTCCTCGGGAACCAGTACATAACCCTCTACGGCCATCTTGGAAAAGGACTTGTAATCCAGCCAGGCATAGCCAAATCTTCCCCACTGAGCCCCAAAGGCAGAACGCAACTCAAAGGCTTGTTTTTCCTGGTCAAAACCAACGACCAAGAAAGGGTGTAAGTTTTCCCCTGCAGCATATTTCGGTAAAACAGGCAATAAATCTCCTTCTGTCTTGAGAAGCACCACCACCGGATTACCCCGCATCAAAGACTTGCGCGTAGCAAAGATTTTTTGGGTCGGACGACTCCCCGTGTGATACAATTCCAAAAAATTAACGAGTTTGTAGTGAGGTACTGAACGCAGAGCAGCCGGCAAAGAACGCGTGCCATAAGGAACAAAAGCCGCATCCACGGTACCCTCTTCAGCTAAAATTTCCAAGGCATGGCGAAGTTCGGGCTTGACCATGTTTAGCAACAAAAAGTCAGGGCTGAGGTTTTGCTTGTAGTTTTGATCGTAATTCAGGTAAAACTCCATAGCATCGGCCAGCACTTGGCAAAACTCAGCGGCGTAAACCTGCTGACTGCGAACCGGCAGCAAAAAGGGTTTGACACTCTGTTCTCTCAGCATCTCTGCAGAGCTTTCGCCAAAACCGGGCATGCGCGGCATAAACAAATCAATCAAAGCCGCATCACGCACACCCAAAGCCACTTCCTTAGCCGTAAGCGTCTCAGGTAAAGTGTCCACTACAACACCTCCTGCCTCCAAACAAAAAGTGCTATTCCGATCTGCTTTCAAAGCCAAAGCATGCAAAAAAGAAAAAGCGATTAGCGAAAAAACAAGCAGCCGCATAAAGAAGTAATTTGAGCTCGGAAATCGGAAACCTTTCATGAGATGGGACTTTAGCTCTTACAACGCAGCAGACAAGGGCTTTGGTCTATTTCTCGGGCAGCTCCATCGGTTAACAGCAAAGCAAACCACGGAAAGTACGACTACAAAACCACAAAGGAAGATTTGATTTAGAAAACGGAGCAATTCTGAGCTTCCTTGTTTCACTTTCCCAAATCTCTCGTAATTTTGTCCGCACACCTAGGGAAAATAACCCAATTGGGGGAATTGGAAACGACGGAATCATCTATGCGCAAACACAACAGATAGCGCATGCAAACAATGCTGCTCAATCTGTTTTCATCCACCCTACCCGATACGGCGGCCGGCAAGCTGCTCCGTTACAGGGCAAACCCAAAACGCTGACTATGCAAGCCTACCTCGAACTCATGCGCCACGTCTTGGAAAACGGCACGGAAAAAAACGACCGTACCGGTACAGGCACTTTATCCTGCTTTGGCTACCAAATGCGATTCAATCTGCAAGAAGGCTTCCCCTTACTCACGACCAAAAAGCTTCACCTCAAAAGCATCATCCACGAACTGCTCTGGTTCCTGCGGGGAGACACTAATGTGCGTTATCTACAGGAAAACGGCGTGCGCATTTGGAACGAATGGGCCGATGAAAACGGCGATTTAGGCCCCATATACGGCAAACAATGGGTCCGCTGGGAAGGTCCGGAAGGCCCCGTCAACCAAATAGCCCGGGCCGTGGAAACCATCAAGAACAATCCCGACTCCAGGCGCATCCTCGTCAGTGCTTGGAATGTGGGCGAATTGCCACAGATGGCACTGAGCCCCTGCCATGCTTTCTTTCAGTTTTACGTAGCTAATGGCAAGCTCTCCTGCCAACTCTACCAACGCTCGGCAGACGTCTTCCTAGGCGTGCCTTTCAACATCGCCTCCTATGCCTTGCTCACCTTGATGATGGCCCAGGTTTGCCAATTGGAAGCCGGCGAATTTGTACACACCTTCGGAGATGTACACCTCTACAAAAACCACTTGGAACAGGCCCGCTTGCAACTCAGCCGAGAGCCACGCCCCCTGCCCCAAATGAGACTCAATCCCGAAGTTCAAGACATCTTCGCCTTTCAATACGAAGACTTCAAGCTGGAAAACTACAATCCCCATCCCCACATCAAAGCCCAAGTGGCTGTTTAGACCATGTATAAAAGCCTCAAAGACTGCCTGGCCGACCTAGAGCGACACGGCCAGCTTCGCCGCATCAGTAAAGAAGTTGACCCCCAGCTGGAAATGGCCGACATCCACCTGGAAACTTTTGAAAAGGGCGGCCCGGCCCTCCTCTTTGAAAAAGTGAAAGGTAGCCCTTTTGCAGCAGCCTCCAACTTGTACGGCACTTTTGAACGGACTGAATTTCTCTTCCGCCGAACTCTAGAGCCTCTTCGCTTAGCCCTGCGCTTCAAAGACGACCCCTTGCTGTTGTTGCGCCGGCCCCAACATTTGGCGAAAGCCCTCAAAACGATGACTCATGCCCTGCCCCGGCGCCTGAGGAGACGCCCCCCCTCCATGCAAGCCAAAACAAAAATATCTCAATTGCCGCAAATCAAATCCTGGCCCCTGGACGGCGGTGCTTTTATCACCCTACCCCAAGTGCTCACCCTACCCCCAGATACTACAGACATCAAGCACGCCAACCTCGGCATGTACCGCATTCAGCTTTCCGGCAACGAATACTTAACAGACAAAGAAGTGGGCATGCACTATCAATTACACCGCGGCATAGGCATACACCACAGCTTGTACAAGAAATCCAAACAGCCCTTTAACGCCTCTGTCTTTGTCGGTGGCCCTCCGGCTCATACCTTTGCCGCCATCATGCCCATGCCGGAAGAACTTTCGGAACTTTTGTTGGCAGGCATGCTGGCAGGGCGCAGATTTCGGTACTACCGGCATGAAGGACACATCATATCCGCTGACGCAGACTTTGTCATAACGGGAGAAATCAAAAAAGAACAGCTCAAACCCGAAGGGCCTTTCGGAGATCACCTCGGGTACTACAGCCTGCAACACGACTTTCCCTTCATGCGTGTAAAAGACGTCTGGCACAGACGCAACCCCATTTGGCAATTTACTGTCGTGGGAAGACCGCCCCAGGAAGACAGCAGCTTCGGCTATCTCATTAAGCGCATTGTCGAACCGATTACAGCTGCCGAGTTTCCCGGTATTCTCGACATCAACGCCGTAGATGCAGCCGGTGTCCATCCCCTTTTGCTCGCTATAGGCAGTGAGCGCTACATGCCTTTTCGCCAGGCCCGCCCGGAAGAAATACTCACCCAGGCCAATCACCTGCTCGGCAAAGGACAAACCTCTTTGGCCAAATTTCTGCTCATCACAACCCGCGAAGGCAATCCTCAATTAAGCACCCACGACATACCCACCTTTTTCAACCACCTGCTCAAACGCATCGACTGGAAGCGCGACCTCCACTTCTATACCCGCACCACCATAGACACCCTCGATTACTCCGGCTCCGGATGGAACCAAGGCTCCAAAGTCGTCATGGCTGCACACGGCCCCGAAATACGAGATTTATCCAACAGCCTTCCGGCAAATTTCACCCTCCCCAAAGGCTTCTCGAATCCTCGTTTTGTCCTTCCCGGCATTCTGGTTGTAGAAAGCCCCGCATTTAAAAGCGAAGACGGGTACCGGCAAGCTGAAGATTTCGCAAAAACCCTGAAAAAAACTGACACTGAGGGTCTAGCCTTGATTGTACTCTGTGATGATAGCAACTTCCTCAGCAGTACCCTCGATAACTTTCTCTGGGCAACTTTCACCCGAGCCAACCCCTCTCACGATTTGCACGGCGTCGGGGCCTTTATAAAACACAAGCACTGGGGTTGTGCCGGCCCCCTCATCATCGACGCCAGAACAAAACCGCATCACGCACCGGTCTTAGAGAGATAAACCCACTCCTACCAAAAAAAACACCATGCAATTTCCGCCGTATTTCATCCAACGCATGAAAAAACAACTCGGTCCGGATTGGGAAAACTTCGCTCAAGCACACCGAAAAGAAGCTCCGGTAAGCTTGAGAGTTCACCCCCTAAAGTGGAGAGATGAATTGGCCGATGAACTGCCCCGAATGGAACCCATACCTTGGTGCGAACAAGGCTACTATCTAACAGAGCGACCTCATTTTGCCAGGCAAGTCCTCTGGCATGCAGGAGCGTATTACGTGCAGGAAGCTTCTTCCATGCTCCTCGCCCACCTCCTTGCGCAGATAAAACTCCCCCAAAATGCCTTCGTACTGGACTTGGGTGCTTCTCCCGGAGGTAAAAGTACACTCCTGCTCGATTATTTGCCGAAAGGCAGCATCTTGCTAGCCAACGAACCTCTCAGAAATCGCCTGCCTGCTCTCAGGGAAAACCTCCAACGCTGGGGCTACCCCAATGTCCTCATCAGCCAACATCAAGCAAGTGAAATTACCGCATCCGGATGCCAATTCGACCTCATACTCATCGACGTCCCTTGCTCAGGAGAAGGACTGTTCAGGAAGCGACCCGAAGCCGTAAAAGAATGGAATGAGCAACAAGCCGATTTTTGCGCCTTGCGGCAAACAAAAATCATACAAGACATCTTACCCGCGCTCAAATCCGGAGGACATCTCATTTACTCCACTTGCACCTACAACCCGAACGAAAATGAAAAACAAGTCAAAGGCCTCGTCAAAGAGGGATTTCGCGAAATCCATCCCGAGTTTCCTTCTGCTTGGCAGATAGAAAGGAGGAGTTTAGGCTATCAATGTTATCCTCATCAAGTAAAGGGCGAAGGCTTCTACTTTGCCTTGCTTCAAAAGGAAATCAAAACAGAAAGACATGCTGTCTCTTCTCAGCCCAAACCGACTTCTTCCAACTGGAAATCGAGCAATAAAAAAACAAAAGAACAACTCTCGACCTGGCTTCCGAACATTCAAGAAAGGGTCGTATTGGAAAATCCGCGTCACGGCTTTTTTGCGCTGCTCCCCGAGCATGCCGAAAAAGCCCTGCATTTGCTTTCCCGATTGAGACGCTGTCGTCCAATAGCAGAAGCTGCCCGCCTCAAGGGCAAGCTGTTACGCCCTGCTCCGGCTTCAGCTTTGCAAATCGATTGGCATGCAAAAACAAACCGCTATGAACTCTCAGCCGAAGAAGCCCAAGCCTGGCTCCGAGGAAGCCCCCCGACTAATCCCCTGGAAAAAAGGGGGTATTTACTACTGACCTATCGCCAACTGCCTCTGGCCTGGGCTAAAGGTGTCCCGGGAAGAATGAATCTCTTGAAGTAAAAAAGGCGCGGCAGACAGAGAGGAAAAAAATACTTGTACGAATATGCCTGAAAAAGATTTTTTTATACCTTTGCAACCGCATTTGCCGCCACCCTAGCTCAGCTGGTAGAGCGACGCACTCGTAATGCGTAGGTCGGGGGTTCGAGTCCCCTGGGTGGCTCCATCGGGGTGTAGCGCAGTCCGGTTAGCGCGCGTCGTTCGGGACGACGAGGTCGGAGGTTCGAATCCTCTCACCCCGACAAAGTTTGTAGCAAAACAAAGCGAAGAGGCATGCGGCATTACAGCCAAATGCCTCTTTGTACAAAAATGAGAACACTACTTCTCCTATGGCTCTTCTGGCCCGTGGCCCTGCTTGCCCAGCGCGACAGCCTGACGGATTACATCTACACCGTCATCACCTTGGATTCCGTTACGGTTTCAGCTACGCGGGAAGAGCTCGACCTGCGAGATTTCATCAACCTGGTCCAAGAAGACCTCTCTTTCTACAAGGCTTTTTACCACTTGCGTACAACCCCCCACCGCTCTGAGGTTCAAATGAAATTTTTCAACAAACAAGGCCGACAAAAAGCCGGTTATTTCGCACGTACCCACCAGTTCAATGATGGCCTGTGCCGAAGCATGAAGATGGAGGAAGAAGATATCAGCGGGCATTTTTTTTCCCGAAAGGGAGCCTATATCTACTACACCGCAGAGCTTTATGCAGCCATTTTCTTTACCCGAGATACCCTCTGTGTTTCCGGTCGAAACGAAGCCTGGCGCCCACAAAAAACCGACAAACTCAGCGGAATGGCCAAACATATCGAAGAGCTTAAAAAGGTCATTTTTGCCACCGGACAACCGGCTGAGGTACCTTTTACAGGCGATAAGATGGCCATCTTTAGCAAAAAAATGATTGACCGCTATACCTACAAAATCCAAAGCGATACTTTAAATGGAAAACCCTGTTATCTCTTTTCCATTCGAGCCAAACCCGAACTCCCCCCATCCAAAACTGTTATCAAAAAGTTAGACATTTGGTTTGAACATGGCAATCTGCAAGTTCTCCGAAGACAATTTCACCTCTATGCCCGAACCCTTCTTTACGACTTCGATGTGAATTTCGACATCTTGCTTCACCAAAAGGGCTCTTACTATTTGCCACAGCAGATCAATTATCGAGGTTGGTGGAAAATTCCTACGCAAAGGCTGGAGAAGAGCCAAATAGACGTGCGTTTCTACGATTTCTTCAACTGAACAATCATGCTACAACTATTGGTTGAAAGCGGTTCTACAAAAACCGATTGGGCCTTAATCGAAAGGGAAAGCGGAGCTTCCAGGGTAATAAAAAAATGGCAAAGTGAAGGCCTCAACCCTAGTCTGTTAAATCGGGAAAAACTTTTCCGTCTTTTGAGGGAGGCTTGTAAAAACATAGAGAAAGGGAAAATCGAACAAGTGGATTTTCACGGGGCCGGTTGTGAAAGTCCGGAGGCCCAAAATCAAATCAGAGCATTCTTTAAAAAAAATTTCGGCTGTCAACGAGTTTTGGTTGCCAATGACCTCTTGGCCGCTGCCCGAGCTTGCAGTTTAGGCAAAGCCGGCATCATCTGTATTCTCGGAACGGGTAGCTCTTCTGCTCACTACGACGGCAAAAACATCTCAGCCAGCTTGCCGGGATTGGGCTATATCCTAGGCGATGAAGGAAGCGGAGCTTACATCGGCAAAAGACTTCTACAATCCTTTTTCTATGGCTACATGCCCAAAGAAGTAGAAGAGAAATTTGCCCACTGGCTTTCGCCAAATGAAAACCTAAGCTCGGAAAAGCTGCGCGATGCCATACTTGAAAAAGTATATCGCCAAACTCCGGCCAACCGTTATTTAGCTTCGCTCACCCACTTCATCAGTGCTCACCCCCACCCCTTTCTCGACCACCTCCTCAAGCGCAGCTTTGACGACTTCCTACAGCTGTTGCACCGCTATCCGGAATCCAATCGACTACCCGTACACTTTGTGGGCTCCATCGCCTGGCATTTTCAAAAACAACTCAAAAGCGCCTTACAAAACAGGCAATTGCAAGCCGGACAAATCGTACAAAGCCCCATGCAAAAACTGATAAAACAAGCTTTAATCACCTAAGCAAAACATCACATCCTCCCCACAAACACAACCCGCCAGTAAGCCCCGGACACTTAAAAGGCCGGCCGTTTCAATACCGATCAGATGTTTACCTTTGCGGCATGAATCTGCTACCCCATTTACGACATACCGATTCGGGAAATTTTTTTCTCATCGCCGGCCCTTGTGCCATCGAAGGCGAACAAATGGCTATAGGCATAGCCCGCCAGATTTCAGCCCTTTGCGACAAACTGGAAATACCCTACATTTTTAAAGGCTCCTATCGCAAGGCCAACCGCACTCGATTGGACTCCTTCACCGGTATAGGTGATGAAAAAGCGCTCCGCATCTTGCGCCACATACGCGACGAACTGAGTATTCCCGTTTTGACGGACATCCACAGCGTCAGGGAAGCCCGACTGGCCGCACCTTTTGTAGATATCCTCCAAATACCGGCCTTCCTGTGTCGGCAAACGGATATTCTGGTGGCTGCGGCCCAAACCGAGCGCATCGTCAACATCAAAAAAGGCCAGTTCATGAGCCCTGCGGCCATGCGTTTTGCCGTAGATAAGGTCTTGCTTTCAGGGGGTAAAGCAGCCTGGATAACCGAACGCGGCACGACTTTCGGTTACAACGACCTGGTGGTGGACTTTCGCGCTATTCCGCAAATGAAAGCATTCGGCCAGCCTGTCATCATGGATTGCACCCACGCCCTGCAACAACCCAACCAAAACAGCGGAGTTACCGGTGGACGGCCTGAACTGATCGAAACCCTGGCCAAAGCAGCTGTTGCTGTAGGTGCCGATGGCCTTTTTATAGAAACCCACCCCAAACCGTCCGAAGCCTTGTCGGATGGCGCCAACATGCTGCCGCTAAACAAACTCGAAGAGTTGTTGACCAAACTGGTGAAACTCAGGAAAGCCGTGCTCTAAGCCTTTGAAATAACCGACCATTATTCCCTTCACTCGCTTATCCGCTTCTGTTTATGTCAAATCCTTTTTCCGACATCAGACTCATTGTATTTGACTTAGACGGCACTCTGGTCAACTCTCAATTCGACCTGCTCGATGCAGTCAATTACGCCCTGGGTAAATTAGACAAAAACCCTATCGAGCAAGAGCAAATTGCCGGGATGTTGGGAGGGGGCATTCGCCAATTGATTAGCCTGGCTCTGGGTCAAAATACCGAACCGGCCTTTTCCAAAGCCTTTCAGTTGTTCAAGCAGCACTACAGCAAGCACTTTGCCAACAAAACCAAGCCCTACCCTGGCGTGCCGGAAACCCTGGCTGCTTTGTCGAGCTACAAAAAGGCTGTTTTGAGCAACAAGGCGCACCCCTTTACAGTGCAAATCATTCGCAAAACCGGCTTGGAAAAACACTTCGAGCTGGTACTCGGCGCACAACCCGACAAATACGCCCTCAAGCCCAGTCCGGAAGGCTTGCGCTACATTCTCCAAGAGCTAAACATCAGCAGCCGGCAAGCCCTCATGGTGGGCGACTCCACCCACGACATCGAAGCTGCCAAAGCGCTAAATATGAAGACCTGTGCCGTTACCTATGGCTATCGCCCTGCCGATCTGCTAAAACGAGCCAAGCCCGATGTACTGATCAAACAGATGCAGGACTTACGAGAGCTGCTCTTGCATTCAAAGTGAAATGCTTGGCAAGGAACGATTCCGTTCATACCATCAGGAGCCCAAAACCCTTTCAGCTAAAAACCCGAAGTTGCTTCCCCCTGCTCGTCTCCTCTTCAATCGAAGATTCCGGCTCCCGGTTTGCCTGTTCGCTACAATCCGGCAAAAGCCTCTTGATCAATCTCAGGCGGTACAAGTAATTGCCACGTTCGGTATCGAAAAGTCCGAAGTGATCAAAAAGGTCTATGCGCACCCTGTCGTGAACGTGCACAACTTGCCCGTCTTCCAAGGCTATGCCTACGTAAAAACGGTGGTTCTGAAAACCTTCGAAAAAGAGCAAATCGCCCAATTGAACCTGTTGCACAAAAGGCACCATGCGCCCCCAAAGGAGTTGCTCCAAAGGCCGACGAGGCAACTTATAGCCCAACAAACTATAAATCAATTGCACAAAGCCACTGCCATCTATGCCCAAATGCGTCCGACCGCCGTGCTGAAAGGGCGCATTCATCAGTTGTACAACCAATTGCTTTAGCAAATTCGGATCCGCCCGCAAATCTCGGGGGAAGACCGCTCTGCCACTAAAGGTGTAGGCATCACCGCCAAGGACAAAGCCCATGCCATCAAAAGCCGGCAAACGGGCACCCAGGGTAATGGGCTGAAAAAAATCCGGTGTGCGCAAAGACTCCTTCAATTCAAAATTAAAGGCGAATTCCTCTTGATAGCGTTTGTATTCCGCTTCTCCAATGAGGTGGATTTGGGCTGTGCGCACCCAGCCCTCTACCTGATCAATTGATGTCTGCACTTTGACCCACGCCTTCCCTTTGAACTCCACAATCTGCATCAATTCACCGAAGAGCAACTGGCTGAGCTGTTCCGAACGATCTGAGGCCGAAGAACGAATAGGTATTACACTCAAAGGGCAAATGGCATAAGACATAAGCGCATATTTTCTGCCGGAACGAATCTCAAGCATTCTGCTTTCTGTCCCGCTTGTATTCCTGTAAAAGCCGGCGGGTGATCTTTTTCACCTGAGCGGAAAACTCTTTTTCCTGGATCCAATTAAAATACTGGCGGTTTTCGTAAAGAACTTTGCCCACAGGCTGCCCCACAAACTTGCCAAAATTAAAAACGATTTCTCCCGAATCCGTTCGACGCAATTTGCGAGTTACATCCACCGAATGTTGATCTCGGGTAAAAGCACAAATCGAAGCTACATTTTTGCCGAAAGGCACGGGTCTCTCCTCTCCCTCAGCATCGATGTAAACCCCTCCCACATAGCGCTCCAACTGCCCGTCTAAAACCTTAACGGTAGCACGCACATCGGCCAGGGCATCGTGGGCATCTTCCAATTTTTCCTCGCAATAAAACCGAAGCGCTGCCCGCAAAGTACGCGGCTCCATCTTGTGGAAAAGGGTCTGTATGTCCAACAAGTGACGCTTCTCCAGGTCGAAATCCAACCCTGCCCGGGCAAATTCCTCAACCAACATGGGCACATCAAAGCGATTGGAATTGTAACCCGCCAGATCCGCATCGCCAATGAAGTCATACAGCTTTTGAGCAACTTGAGCAAAAACGGGCTTATTGCGCAAATCAGCAGGCTTAATGCCGTGCACGGCCATAGCTTCTTCCGAAATGGGCATACCGGGATTGATCAACATCTCCAATTCTTCGGGCGCACGGCCATCGGCAAAATATTTGATGATGGCAATTTGCAGAATGCGATCCTGCATCACGTTCAAACCCGTAGCTTCCAGGTCAAAAAAACACAGATCGCGATCGAGTTCCAATTTCATACAAAGCTTTTTTCAGAGCCCTCCCTCGACAAACCCATGATCGCCTCTACTCCAAAGTTTATTGCTGCTCAAGTTTTTTCCAAAGTTTTTGCTCTCCGGAAGTTGCGACAAAGATAAGCCAGGCCTCTACATTTTCCAAAGAATCCAGCATGCGAATGGCCTTTTCCTTTCCCATGGCCATGCAAGCTGTGGCCAAAGCATCTGCACGCGTACAATTGACCGCCCGTATCGAAGCACTCAAGAGCTTGCTCCGTTTGGTATAACCCGTGTGGGGGTTTATCGTATGAACAAATTTTTCACCTCCCTCTTCATAAAAATTGCGATAATTACCTGAGCTGGCCAACCCACGCAAATCGGATTGAGTCACTTCCTCTCCAGCTTCCCAAAGCAAACCACAAGAAGAAGACATCGGCAAGGTCAAAGCAAAAGCAGAGGGGTCCGCTCCTTCTTCAGGTGTATTGATGCCAATTTGCCAAGCTCCTCCATCGGGACGCTCGCCACTCACAGCCAACTCACCTCCTATCTCGACCAACCAATCACAACAACCCAAAGAAGTCAACAAATCGCCAACGACATCCACACCATAACCTTTAGCTATAGCGCTAAAATCCAACTGCATACCGGGCAAGCTCTTGCGCAAAAAAGAGCCCTCCCATTTCAGTTTGTCCATACCCACCAAATGATGAAGAGAATCGATCAGGGCGCTGTCCACCCCTTCAGATTTGCCCTTAGGGGTATAACCAAAACCCCAATAGTTGACCAAGGGCATGACCGTAGGATCGAAATACCCCTCTGACAGTTGATAAATCTCATAAGCCACGCGGTAATTTGCTAAAAAGTGACGACGCAAAGCAGGAGCTTCGGCAGCAAAATCCAAACCCTCTTCCGATCTGTTAAAACGGGAAATCAAAGAGCTGTCCAGGTAAGTAGAAAGCCCCAAATTGACCTCATCCAACAGGGAATCAACTTGAGGTTTCAGGTTTCTGCCCAAGCTATCGCGATAAGTGATGTGATAGCTTGTGCCCATGGTAGCCCCCGTAATGCGATAATAATCGGTGGTCTTTTGTTCTTCATGAGCAGAAAGACAAGACAGAAAAAAGAGGGCAAAAAATCCAAAAGGAAAATAGCGCATGCTTTGTGAATTTTTGCAAAGAAAGGCAGTTTTCTAAAACTTTGGCGTTCTTTGCAGCAGCTAAATGCCATTTATGCGACTCAGCACCTTCAGCAAAAACGTTTTGCAGCTAAGCGGCAGCACGGCTTTTGCCCAACTGCTCCCCCTGCTGGTAGCACCGGTTCTGACCAGGCTGTACACACCGGCCGAATTTGGCACTTATTACGTTTTTTCCTCCCTGGTATCCATGGGAAGTGTGTTGAGCACAGGCCGCTATGAAATGGCTGTTATGCTACCTCAAAAAGAGAGGGTTGCCGCAACTATTTTTTCGACGGGATTACTGTTGTGCAGCCTCATCGCCTCCTTGCTCGCCCTACTTTTCCTCTTCCCTGCCTTTCGGCAAATGATAGCCGACCGAACGCATTTGGGGCTTTGGTTGTGGTTCATCCCCCTGGCCATTTGGCTACAAGGCAGTTTCAACCTCTTGAGCTATTGGCACAACCGCCACAAACGCTTCAAAGCCATTGCTATCTCAAAATTCGTGTTAAGCGGCAGCAATGCTGCCGGGCGACTGGGCTTAGGCTTTTGGAAAGGCGGAACGGGAGGACTGATTCTGGGAACCCTGCTGGCTTGGTTAGCTGCAGTGGGGCAATTTGCCTTTTTACTCTGGAAAAAAGACAAAAAAAACTGGTCAGGTCTGTCTTTACAAAAAATTCAAAAACAGGCTGTCAAGTACCGCCACTTTCCTCTTAACATGGTGCCTGGCAGTTTATTCAACAAAGGTTCTTCGGATTTACCCGCCCTACTCCTCAATTCGTTTTTCCTGCCCGGAGTTGCCGGCTGGTATGGCCAGATGACTGCCATCATCAGGCGGCCCATCCAAGTCATTGGTCGGTCTTTTGAAGAGGTCTTTCGGCAGGCCGCGGCTGAAGAAATTCATCGCCATGGGCATTGCCGCAGCCTGTTCAGACGCAGCTTAAAAAAACTTTTTCTCATAGGCTTTCTGCCCTTTGCTTTCTTTGCCTGGGTGGCACCACTTCTATTTGCCGTAGTCTTCGGCCCCGAGTGGGAAACAGCAGGGCGCTATGCCCGAATTTTTGCTCTACCTTTCTTTTTGCAATTCATCAGCGCTCCACTGTCTTCTATTTTTTATCTCAAGGAACGCGTCGGTTGGTACAGTCGGCTGGAGTTTTTCCAACTTTTATTGGTCGTTTTGGCCTTAGGCCTGGGCAAATGGGTTTTTCAATCTGCCGATGCAGCCATTTACCTCTTGTCTGCCTCTTATACCCTGGGATACTTGCTCAGGCTGGGTGTATTATTCAAAATTTAACCCCAATAGACCCAAGCCGAAGTGGTTTGGGATATTCGCAGCTCGTAAACGAATGCAGAATAAGGAGCTTGGGGCCGGCACACCCCAGACCATTTCGTCATGCGCATAAAAGGCAAACAGCCCTTCCGATTGCACACGCTTACCAATTCGTAAATGCCTTATTGAATATATTCTCAACCAGCTGATCAGTGATGTCTTCGATGAGTTGGTCCTGCACATCTAACAAGTTGGTATCGCCGGGAAAGTCTTCAAACCAGGAAGCCGTAAAAGTTTTGGGCTCCTCCTCCGAAGTTTTATCCTCCAGGGTGATTTTAACGGCTATGGTCAAGCGATTAACAGTAGTTTGCCCTCCAGCTTGAGGAGCCTCGGAAGTAACTCGATAAGAGGTGATGACACCCTTAAAAGTGATATCAGCATCAGTTTCGGATTGCTTCAAAGGCGTATCGTTGCGCAGACGGTCGCTCAATTTTTGAGTAAAAATTTCAGATAAATTGGGTGGAGCATCCGCCGTTTGTGCTGTAAAAGGCTGCACGTAAAAAGTTTTAGCTTCCGGGCTAATAGCTATCCCCGTAAAAGTATAACAAGAAGAGAACAACAAAGTCAAAACAAACAGAAGTTTTTCCATCCAAAGTAGCATTTACAGGTTTAAGGGGTAGCTAAGAGCCTTGAGAACTCAGGCCAGACCCAACATGGCAGCATAGCGAATCAGTTCCGAAGGCTTGCTGATCTTGAGTTTCCCGGTAAATACAGCCGTCATTGGGTTCAGTTCCTTGCTAAGGATTTTTTCCATATTTTCTTCACTGATTTTGACGACACAGCTGGCTTCCCCTTGCAGACCTTCAGCCACGGAGAGGGTTCCGTCGCTTATTTTCAAGGTATAATTCCCCGAGCCTGTAATTTCAAAATGAAATCTGGTCTCAACGCCTTGAAGTTTGTCGGAAGATACGCGCTGAGGGAGAGAAAAAAAGAACTCTTTAACGGTCATGCTTTGTCCTGAGATTGATGAAGCAAAAGTTTTTTGAAAAGGAAACGCAAAAGGGTTGCTATTGGTCGTTGTTTTTCTTTTTCGCTTTTTCAATATCGCGCCGTATTTCCTCCGGCAGCTCTTCACCGGGTTTGAGTTGGATGACTTCTCCACCACTTTCCAGCAGGTGTTGCAACTCGGCTTCCATGCGCTCTTCTCGCAAAATTTCACTTAATGGCTTATATCCTTCAGCCAGGGAGTCGGTGAAGCCGATAATTTTCAATTCCGTGCGGCGATTTTGTTGGTGTTCCTCTTCACTGCATTTTACGCCGTTGCGACAACGATTGACCAATTGCGTTTCGCCATAGCCCTTGGCCACAATGCGATCAGGTGATATACCACCCTGCTCAACGATATAATCCACAGCAGCCTGAGCGCGTTTTTGCGAAAGCTGCAAATTATAACTGTCTTTACCACGGGCATCCGTATGAGAGCCCAGTTCCACAATGATATCCGGATTGTCCCGAAGCATTTGAATGACCTTGTTCAATTCTTTGGCAGCATCGGGCCGAATATCCCACTTGTTGTAGTCGTAATAAATGTTTTCAATGCGCAGCGTCTTGTCCAAAACTGCGGGCTTCAAAGTAATGTTCCCCAGCAAGGTACCCTCCGTAAGCCCCGAAGTGAGGTTATCGGAAACGCCCGGCCCCAAATCGCTGACACCGTCAATGCAGAGGATACAGCCCTCCACATTCACATAGGCTTCTATGCGTTTGGCAAAGTAGCCCTTTTTCCGAATCATAATGGTGTAGTGATTACCCGGTTGTAAAGCCATGTTAAAAGTCGGGTAGGGATGATTTTTCAACACCAAGACTTCCTCTTGCTTGGTGTTGTTGTACACTTCAATCAAAGCTCCTGTTATGGCCTCAGCCGTTTGCAAGCTGTCGTAGTCCGAAGCCAAGGTCATCTCAAACCAATAACCCGGTAAGCGCTTCATCTGCAGTTTGAGGAAGACCTTCTCCTCTACTACGGAAAAGGGCAACTCCAAAGGCTCGAAAACCCATTTCTCAGCCCGAGCGATGTATTCGCCTTTCGGCAAATGGGCGGAAAAATAACCCGTTGAATCGCTAAACACTTTGTAAATAGTATCTCTGCTACCTGCTTGCAAAAAGTAAATTTGTACCTGCGACAAATAACCTCTGTTCTCCGTTTCAAAGGTATATCCCTCTACCGGAACAGCTTCCTGTGCCCTCCCAGGCAGAAAAAAACAACAGCAGAAAAAGAATGACAAAAAAATTGTGCGTTTCCTCATATTCTGTTATCAAGTAATGCGAACAACCTATACCGCCTACTCCATGGCAAAGATACAAAACTAAAGACATTATGTACTCAGTCTATTATACCCAAACCGAAACGGTTTGAGATATTTAAAACGCGCAAACAGGCAAAAGATAGGGAGTTTGGGAGGCTAACGCCTCCCAAACCACTTCGCCATGAGTACGGTAAGTCATTAAAACCTACCTTTGCTACAAACTTGAAAAGCCCCCTGAACGGACAAAAGAAAATCACATGAGAATAGTCTTTATGGGAACACCGGCCTTTGCCATACCCTCTTTAAACATCTTGTTGGAAAACGGATACGAAGTGGTTGGAGTAATCACAGCTACGGACAAAACCGGCGGGCGGGGAGGAAAACAACTGCTGCAATCCGCGGTTAAAAAATATGCCTTGGAAAAGGGCTTGCACATTTTGCAACCCCCTAACCTCAAAGCCGAAGCCTTTCAAAAACAACTCAAGGCCCTGCAAGCAGACCTCCAGGTGGTGGTGGCTTTCCGCATGCTGCCCGAAAGCGTATGGGCCATGCCCCCACTAGGCACCTTCAACCTGCACGCTTCCCTGCTGCCTAAATACAGAGGAGCAGCTCCCATCAACTGGGCCATCATTCGCGGTGAATGGGAAACCGGATTGACTACTTTTTTCATTCAAAAAGAAATCGACACCGGGGATATCCTCTTGCAAAGCAAACTATCCATTGGAGAAAACGAAACAGCCGGAGAGCTGCACGATCGCATGATGCTGCAAGGAGCAAAGCTGGTTTTGCAGACCGTACAACTCATCGAAAGCGGAAATTACAAATTGCAGAAACAAGATGCCTCACAGGCTACTTCCGCTCCAAAAATTTTTCACGCCGACTGTCGCATTTCCTTCGACCAAAGCAGCCGTAACGTACACAACTTCATCAGAGGGCTAAGTCCCTGGCCGGGAGCCTGGACGAATTTCAAAGGCAAAACCCTCAAATTGCTTCGCTCCGAAATCCTTCCCCTGCAAAAACCGTCACTCCCCCCGGGCACGCCTTTCCGACTCGATAAAAAAACGCTTTGCTTCACTACGGCCGACGGCTGCCTCAAAATCACAGAGCTACAACTCCAAGGTCATAAAAAAATGGACGCACAAGCCTTTCTCAACGGTTACTTCAAGGGTTAAAAACATTTTGGCGAAAGCCCAAAACAAAAAATCAGTCTGCCTTAATACCCAAACCGAAATGGTTTGGGATTTTTACGACTCGCAAAGGAACGAAAACAGGGAGTTTGGGAAGCTGACACCTCCCAAACCACTTCGCTATGAGTTTAAAAGACACTTTGCAAGCTAACCAGGCTCTGCAAAGACCTCGATACGGCCAAGCTTCTTTCCGTTTTGTAAGAGCTCAAGTATCCGGCTTGAGCTTTTCTCTATTTTGTTTATCTTTGAGGCATAGTAAGATACCACACAAACACCCCACACATGTATTACAACATCCGAACTTTCCTCAACTGCACGCTCCTTTTGGTTCTGTTCTCTTGCTCACAAAATCAAAAACAAGAAAACATTAAAATACCGGAAGAAGCCGGCACTTACATTGATGCCTACACTTCAGGCATCATTTCCCGACATTCCGACATCCAAGTACATTTCACACAAGCCGCCATACTACCGGATCAAATTGAACAGGAAGAGAAACGCAAACTGCTCAGCTTATCCGACGGAATAAGAGGAAAGCTCTATTGGGAAAACCCCACCTCTTTGGTCTTTTCACCCGATCAACCCCTTGACCCCGGCAAAAGCTACGTAGCTACGCTCTACCTGAGCAAGCTGTTTCCCGATGCCCCTCGTTCTATCCGGCAAGTCCGTTTTTCCTTTCGCACCCGAGATATTAAAATGGATGTGCAACCCGTTGGGCTACAAACTCCGGATCCGCAAAATCTCAGCCAACAAAACTGGAGCGGAATACTCTACACCACCGATCAAGTAGATATCGACAAGCTGGAACAGTGCCTACAAGCTACGCAAAACGGTCAAAAGTTGCCCGTAAAATGGGAACACGAATCGGGTAATGTTCATCGCTTTGTCGTGCTGAACATCCGACGTGGAGAACAAAGAGAACGCGTCCTGATCAGCTGGAATGGAGCCCCCGTTCAATCCAAAGACAAAGGAGATTTGGAAATTGAAGTACCTCCTATCGGAGAGTTCTCCCTGACAAATGCCCTGGTGCAAAATGAACCACAACAGCACTTTATCCTGGAATTTTCCGACCCCTTACTGCCTTCTCAAGATCTCAACGGTTTGATCAGCCTAAAAAACCACAGAGCAACTCATATTGGAGCTAGCCCCAAAAGTTTCAACACCACCATCGAAAGCAATTTGCTCTACATCTATCCTACCTCAGCCATCGTTGGCTCTGTTGAGATTCGAGTTGAAGCTGGCTTGCAAAACAGTGCAGGAAAAAAACTAAAAAAAGCCGAAAAAATTGAGCTTGAAACTACACCTTTAAAACCCCAAATACGCATCAGTGGACCCGGCAATATCGTACCCGATTCTCGTGGCCTCATTTTGCCTTTTGAAGTAACCAGCCTTAAAGCCGTAGAACTCGAACTACTCGAAATTTACCACGACAACATTTTACAATTTCTACAAACCAACAGCCTCAATGGAAGCAATGAACTGCATCGCGTAGGAAAAATTATCGCACGCCAAAAAATAGATTTGCAAGCCAGGAAAGGCGAATTGCTAAAAAACGGCTGGACGCGCTATGCCATCAAACTGGATGACCTCATACCTGAAGACTCAAAATCCATCTACCAGGTAAGGCTCGGCTTTTTCCCGGGCTACACCACCATCGACTGCGATTTTGACAACGACAAACACATCAGCTATCTGGAACCTACCGAAAAAGAGCGCAAAGACGAACAAGGGCATTTTCTCAGTTTCATGGACAACTGGTATGGTATCTACGGATATTACAGCGGTTATTGGAACAAGCAGGAAGACCCCTGTGAAGCAGCTTACTACAATCCCGATCACTTCGTCTCGCGCAATCTTTTGGCGTCTAATATCGGCCTCATGGCCAAAAAGGGCGACAACGGATCCATCTTTTGCGTAAGCACCGATCTGCGAACGGCCCTGCCGCTGAGCGGTGTAGAACTCTCCCTCTATAACTACCAACAACAACTTTTGGCAAAAGCCCAAACCAATACAGAGGGTTTTGCCAGCTTTGAAGATCCTGCCATCAACCAAGATGCCTTTTTCCTCGTGGCCTCTTACAACCAACAAAACAGCTACCTGCGACTAACAGATAACAGCAGCCTCTCACTGAGCAGATTCAACACTTCAGGAACAAAACAGCAAGAGGGCCTGAAAGGGTATTTTTATGCCGAGCGGGACGTCTGGCGGCCGGGAGACAGCATCTACTTGCACTTCGTCTTGCAAAACGCAGAAAAGCTGCCCAAACAACTACCCATCACTTTTGAGCTGTACGATGCTCGCGGGCAAATGAGAGAAAAAAGAACGACCACAGAAAACCTCAAAGGCATCTATCCGCTCCACTGCAAGACCGACACGGATGCGCCCACCGGTCAATGGACAGCTAAGGTCATAGCCGGCAATGCCCGCTTTCGCAAAACCCTGCTCGTTGAAACCATCAAACCCAATCGCCTCAAAGTAAGTCTGGATTTCGGAGAGAAAGAACTCACCCGGAGACATGAACCTTACAAGGGCAAAATAACCGCTCGTTGGTTGCACGGCGCACCAGCTAAAAACCTGCGCGCCGTAATAGAAATGCAAGTTATCGGCAGCAAAACCTCTTTTAAAGACTTCCCTGCTTTTGTTTTCAACGACCCCCTGCAAAACATACCCGATTTCACGCCGACCACGACCTTATTTGACAGTTATCTGGATGAAAACGGCCAGGCTTCCTTTTCCAGGCAACTGATCGGCAACAACGGTTATCCGGGCATGCTTCGCCTGAGGTTCAAAACGCGGGTATTTGAACAAGGTGGCAACTTCAGCAGCAACACCCAATCTTTCAATTATTCACCTTATGCATCCTATGCCGGCCTCCTCATTCCACTCAATGCTTATCGGGAAAAACGCCTGGACATCGGAAAAGAAAAGGAGCTGAGCTTTGCAGCCGTTGACGAAAAGGGCAAAGCCCTCAAAAACCACCCCCTAAAAGTGGAAATTTATCGCGTCCAATGGCGCTGGTGGTGGGACGCCGGGCAGGAATCTCTGGCTCAATACATCAACGACAGCGAGGTCAGCCCTGTCTTATCCACCACCCTCACCACCAACGACAAAGGCCTGGCAGTATGGAACGTCAAAATCGACCACTGGGGGCGCTATTTGGTTCGGGTTTGCGACAAAGTAAGCGGGCACTGTGCAGGAGACTTTTTCTATGCCGGCTATCCCTGGTTCAGCGAAGATGGCCTGGCCGATGCCAGCGGGAGCAGCATGCTCAGCATCAATACCTCAAAAGACCGCTTCCAAACCGGAGAAGAAATTGAAATCAACATTCCCGCAGCAAACAACAGCCGCTTATTGCTTTCCCTCGAGAACGGAAACGGGGTATTGCAAGCTCGCTGGTATGGACTACAGGCAGGTAACAACACCATCCGCTTTAAAGCAACGGCCGAAATGAGCCCGACCATCTATGCCTTTGCCACCCTCATCCAGCCCCATGCTCAAACCGAAAACGACCGTCCCATACGCATGTACGGTGTAGTACCTATTCAGGTAGAAGAGCCTTCCAGTCGGTTGCATCCCCAAATACAAACAGCTGAAGAGTACCGCCCCAACAGCGCCATAAAAATCACTGTCTCCGAAGCTGACGGACGTCCCATGGCCTATACCCTGGCCGTGGTGGATGAAGGCTTACTCGATCTAACCAATTTCAAAACCCCAGACCCCCGGGATGGCTTCTACGCCAAAGAAGGCCTTGGCGTAAAGACCTTTGACTTGTATGACTACGTGCTCGGAGCCTACAGCAACAAGATTAACCGTCTGCTCAGCGTAGGGGGAGACGGCGATCTCCCCCCCAGGCCTGAGGGCGACAAAAAAGCCAATCGGTTCAAACCCGTTGTCCTTCATCTCGGTCCGTTTCAGCTCCAAAAAGGACAAAAAACCACCCATACTCTTCGACTACCCAATTACCTGGGTTCGGTACGGGTCATGCTCGTAGCTGCATCCGCTGACGAAAAAGCCTACGGCCATGCCGAAAAAACAGTACCCGTTCGCCAGGAACTGATGGTGCTGGCCAGCCTGCCCCGCGTATTAGGGCCAGGAGAAGAGCTGTTTTTACCTGTCAACGTCTTCGCCATGAACGACAAGTTGCGCGCAGTAAACGTCAGCCTCAAAACCGACGGAAAGCTCATTAAAATTAAGGGGGAGCCACGACAAAAAGTCTCCTTCTCGGCACCGGATGAGAAAATGGTGTACTTTCCCATACAAGTAGGCGAAGGCATAGGCGTGGGAAAGGTTTTGGTACTGGCCAGCGGCCATGGTTTTGAAAGCGAGCAGGAAATTGAAATCCAAGTGCGCAATCCCAATCCCTACCTCGCTCAAAGTTGGGAGCATAGCTTGAATGGCAAAGACCAGTGGAAACAAAGTTATAGCCCCATCGGCATAGCCGGCACCAACGAAATCGTTCTGGAAGCCTCTACCCTACCGCCTATCAAATTGCAACAGCATTTGAATTACCTCATTCACTACCCCTACGGGTGTTTGGAACAAACCCTGTCAGGAGGGTTTCCCCAATTGCACCTACCGGATATCTTGGCTTTAAGCGAAGAACAAAAAGCCGAAATTTCCAAGAACATACGGGCAACCATTCAACGACTGCAAAATTTCCAGAAAAGCAACGGCTCCTTTGCGTATTGGCCCGACGGAAGCTACGACAATCCCTGGAGCGACCTTTATGCAGGACATTTCCTACTCGAAGCACAAGACAAGGGTTATCACGTGCCTTTTGGCATGCTCAATCGATGGCTCAAGCGTCAAAAGACCCTGGCACGCAACTGGGATCCCAAACAAAACCAACTGGGTTATTACCGCTATCAAAGCGATCTGGAACAAGCTTATCGCCTCTACCTGCTGGCCTTAGCACAAAAAGCGGAAATGGGCGCTATGAATAGACTGCGCAAACTACCCGGCCTTTCGGCAAACGGGCGCTGGCGTTTGGCGGCAGCCTATGCACGCATCGGCAAGCAACAAGCCGCTGAGGCCTTAATTGATGAACTGCAACCCCAAGTATCCCCTTACAGAGAATTATCCGGAACCTTCGGATCTTCCTTGCGAGACGAAGCCCTCATTCTGGAAACCCTCACGCTATTGGACCACCGCGACCAAGCGGCTAAACTCCTAAAGCGCATGGCCGAAAAACTCAACAGTAACAACTGGTGGAGCACCCAAAGCCTGGCTTTCGCCCTGACCGCCATCAGCAAATTCGCCGGCCAAAATCTCGCCGATAATCGGCTACATTTCACTTACGCCACCAGCGGAGGCTCCGAGGAAAGCATCTCTTCCGACAAGGCCGCCATCCTCATTCGCCTTCCGGCAAAGGCAGCTAACATTACAGTGAAAAATCTGAGTGAAAATTTGCTCTTTGTGCGCATTACAGCTACGGGGCAGCCCGCTCCAGGTGGAGAACAAGCTCAGGCTTCCAACCTGCAACTCCAAGTCGAATACACCGATTTGGAAGGCAAACCCATTGCCGCTCAAAAACTGACTCAAGGCACCGATTTCCTGGCGAAAGTAACCCTCAGACACCCGGGAGCTTTGGCACCTTTTAGCCAGTACAGAGAACTGGCCCTGGAACAGATCTTCCCTTCCGGCTGGGAAATAGCTAATTCCCGTTTGGATCAACTGGACTACGGCCGGGAATCGCCTTTCACTTATCGGGATATTCGAGACGATCGCGTCATCACTTTCTTTAATTTGGACGAGGGGCAACAGGCCACCTATCTGATACGTCTCACCGCAGCCTACAAAGGCAAATTTTACCTACCGGCCACGCGCTGCAGCGCCATGTACGACAACAGCATAACGGCCAACAATCAAGGACAGTGGGTCGTCGTCGAATAGAAGCCCCTCTGCAACACCCTAAGAGCTCCTACTCAAATAAAAGCCCCCAAAGGCCAAGCCTTTGGGGGTACCGAAAATAGCAAGTTATGATGGCTGTAGATGCAAGTCAACCGCCAACATGAAAGGCCCTCGACGGGAGTGCAGGCACTCCCTCAGGCACCTCAATCGGGATTGCCCTGCAAATACGAGTTGCCTCCCTCCGTAGAGGAAAGTTTGACTTCATCGTCCTCGCCTATGCTCCAATTGGAAAGCGTGGATTTTTGCGCATCCGGCAACTCTTCCAACTTGATGCCGCGCCGCAAATAGGCCGGCTCATTTTCCAATTCAACAACAGCGCCCGGACTTTTGAGCTTTCGGTGTAAATCTCGCAAGCGATCTTCGCTCAGGCGTTCTTTCTTTTTCTTGGCATGGAGATGCTTTTCTTGCTCACTTTCCGACATCGCTTTTCCATCGGCCTCACCCATAGGTTGAGCGGGTTCTTCGGAAGAAGAAACGAAACGCTTGCTCATCAGATCGGTAAACTCTATGACATTTTCGGCCAAATCGCTTTGCCCGGACAAAAATTCACCATCGCCGGTTTCCTCGTTAAGCTCATCCTCATCCTCCAAGCTAACCACGATTTTCTGATTCTTCTTGTGCTCCACACTCAGTTGGTTTGACTGGGGTTCAAAACCCGTAGCTATTACCGTTACACTCACGCCTTCACCCAGGCTTTCATCTTTGCAATTACCCCAGATCAAGTCTGTGCTATGACCTGCTTCTTCCTGGACAAATTCCGTGATTTGGAAGATTTCATCCATGGTAATTTCCTTGGTTCCCGAGGTGATGTTCAGCAAGATGTGTTGAGCACCCCAGATGCTGTTCTCTTCCAAGAGAGGTGAGTTCAAGGCCTCATCCACAGCCCGACGAGCGCGGTTTTCGCCTTCGGCATAACCGATACCCATGATGGCTACGCCGCTATCTCGCATGACCGTATTCACGTCCTCAAAATCGACGTTCACATAGCCGGGTACAGTGATGATTTCTGCTATGCCCTTTGTCGCTGTGGTCAAAATGCCATCGGCTTGAGAAAAGGCCTCCGACAAGGGCAAATCGCCGTGAATCAACCTCAACTTATCGTTGGAGATAACGATGAGCGTATCCACATGTTTTTTCAATTCCGCCAAGCCTTCCGAGGCTTGTTGCATACGGCGACGCCCTTCAAAAGAAAAAGGAATGGTAACGATACCCACTGTGAGGATATCCATTTCCTTGGCGGTTTTGGCAATCAAGGGAGCTGCACCCGTTCCGGTTCCACCGCCCATACCTGCCGTAACGAACAGCATGCGACAGTTACCGGCCAGATATTGCTGTACTTCATTCAGGCTCTCTTCACAAGCCAGGCGCCCCACATTGGGCTTAGAGCCTGCACCCCGGCCTTCCGTCAGGGAAGGTCCCAGTTGAATCTTAGTCGGTACAGGGCTGAGCTCCATGGCTTGGGCATCGGTATTGCAAATGGCAAAATCCACCCCTACAATCCCGTACTTAAACATGTGATTGACGGCATTGCTACCACCACCGCCTACACCAATCACTTTTATGATCGGCCGTTCTTTATCGTCGTTGATCAAGTTAAACATGACGCTTATTGTTTTCTAGTTAAAAACTGTTTACGCAACTCAAGGGAGAGTTAAAGCTCCTCGTCCGGCTCGGTTTCAAACCATGCTTTGGTCTTTTGGAAAAGTTTCTCGTACCAGGGGCCGACATGCTGTTTCTCCTGTTCGTCTTCCTCCATGCCATTGGCTCGATGGATTGCAGGTTCTGACAATTGGAGCTTCCCCGACTCCACGGCTTCAATACCATTGAGCAGCAGGCCGATGGAAGTGGCATAGACCGGACTGCTCAGGTATTCGGCATAGCCGTGTGCCAGATGTTCGACGGGGATTCCGATGCGGGTCCCCATACCGGTGTGATAACTAGCCAGTTTCTCAATGTGTTTGAGTAAGGCCCCTCCACCTGTAAGTACGATGCCTCCGATGAGTTTGCGCTCATAGCCCGAACGTCGGATTTCCCACAAGACGTAATCAAAGATTTCTTCGACACGGGCTTGGATGATCCGAGCCAGGTTT
>Ga0256839_1000948_pt1 | contig 36585 bp, 31 predicted proteins | sample 354166metaG_FD_185968 | JGI IMG/M metagenome (GOLD analysis project Ga0256839, IMG submission 185968) | Hydrothermal vent microbial communities from Mid Atlantic Ridge, Atlantic Ocean - 354-166 | ecosystem: Environmental > Aquatic > Marine > Hydrothermal vents | place: Atlantic Ocean: Mid...
GGTACCATCTGCGGCAATAGTAAGATTGGCGCCATCAACCGACAAACCGGTCATATCGCCACCGAGGTTGTATAGCCAATCGGCATTGGCACGGAATTTAAATTCCCCGGCAACCAATGCCTGACCGGTGAGTGTAAATGAGCTACCCGACTCAGTCATCACCAAATCGTTATCCCAGTTAGTGCCTGCCTCAACACTGCCAATAATACTCCACTGGCCCTTAGCAATACTGGCGCTGTAGGATGTCCCTTCATCAGCCGTAGTAACAATAATATAATAGAAGCCACCATTACCGGCATCAACTACCAGATTGTCCGTGCCACTTAAAAGGCCACCGGTATTGTCCGTTACCAATCCAACGCCCAGCCAGGTAGCACCATCGGTGATCTTAAATTCACCACTACCGTCTCCGGCCGCAACGTTTTCAGACAATTCAATCATGCCCACCCAGGTATGGGTGCCGCCATTGTTTTTGTAATACAAGTCGATACCGTTCCCCCAGTCTATACCGGCTGTACCGCGTACACCCCAGGGGTGGTCGGCAGGGTCAAAAGCCGGGGGCACATAATCACCGGTGCGGGTAAGGGTCATGGAAAAGCCATCGGCCGGTGTCCAGTTAACCGTAATAGTATATTGTGCCTGATCTGCCGCAGAAATCTGGATGTTAGGGCCTTCATTACCGGGCAAGAGGTTAGCGGCACTACCACCAAAGTTGGTAAAGGCAATATAACCGTTATCATAGGCAAGTCCACCGGCAGGGTCGATCAGGCGATCAATTACCCAGCGGCAGTTGAACCGGAGTTTGTACTCCCCTTCTTTCATATTAATGGTGGTACCTTCCCAGGTAGCGCCATCGGCAGTTATCGTGCCTTGCAGGGGCAAATCGGTATCACCACCCCACCCAAGGTCAGTTGCCGTGCCGATTAAACCGGCTTTCTCAATTTTGTGCAATAAGGCTTCGTTACGACCACCGGTGCCAACATCAAGGGTTACCTTGTATAAACCATCGGCAGCTACATTAAAGGCAGCGCCATCGGCCGCAACGGAAACCACAAAATACTCATCAAAACCACAGGATGAAACATCGGTATCGGTAACCGCAGCTATAGCACCACCATACGTGGTAGTAATAGAACCGCCAACCACATTAACAATAACATAGTTACCGGCAGTAAGGTAAACATAATTACCATAAAAACCTTCCCGGGCCTTAGAAGCAAAACCTTCTTCGGCAACCTGCTCGGCCTTCAATTGTGAAGTGGCTACCGGGTCAACACCACTTTGGGTGATATAAAAACCATCACCAACGGGTATTCCACCCCCATCGCCAATATCGGGGGCTTTGTCTTTACACGACATGGTAAAGCCCACGGCCAGCGCCAATAAAAGACTAACTAACAAATTCGATCTCTTCATAATAATAAAATTTAATAAACAATATAATTTAGACAATTTCAAACAATACCTTAAGCTAACGATAATATAATTTTTTTAATATTTCTCTTATTAACAATAGTCGAATCAAACGGGTTTTCAGCTCATCAGAAATCGAATCGTATTCCATTTCCAATAGAAAGTGCAATTTAATTTATTAACCAAGTATTCAATGCCTATACACTCCGTTGAGCATATATAAAGCTAAAAACCGTTTGATTTCAACTATTGCTACTTTAAATCTATAACGATAAAATGGCTCTGCAAAGCTTTTAATACATTTTTTTCACGGAAACGTAACCGCAATCGTTTGCAAAATTCACATTCCCTTCACAAGCTGATCTGTGTCAGGTTTAAAAGCCTGCCGGGTAAACGCTGGGGAAGGGCAGGGCACGGGTATTGTCATAAATTGTATTATTCTAATATTTAATTCATGGATAATTTTTCTTAGCTTTGTGGTGTGAAAGCGCATATTACGATCAAGGACCTTGCCCGGGAACTTGACATCTCCCCCTCTACGGTTTCCAGGGCCCTGAAAGACCACCCGGATATCAGCCCCGAAACCAAACGGCAGGTTAAAGAACTTGCCGAACGGCTGCATTATAAGCCTAACCTGATAGCCCAGGGGCTGCGCAAAAGCAAGACCAACACCCTTGGGGTAATTGTACCCGAACTTATCCATTTCTTTTTTTCCACGGTTATTTCGGGCATCGAAAATATCGCCTACGCCCGGGGCTATAATGTTATCCTCTGCCAGTCGGATGAGAACTACGACCGTGAAGTAACCGACACCCGTGCCCTGTGGAACAGCCGCGTAGATGGCATGCTGGTGTCCCTGTCGCGGCAGACGACCCGCTATAACCATTTTCAGGAGTTGCTCGATGAGGGGTTGCCGATAGTTTTTTTCGACCGGGTTACCGACAAATTAAAAACCAGCCAGGTAATTGTTGATGATTATCTGGGCGCCTACAAGGCGGTAGAACTGCTGATCAACAAAGGCTGCAAACACATTGTTCACCTGGCCGGGCCGGAAACCCTGGAGATATCGAAAAACAGGTTGCAAGGTTATGCCGATGCCTTAAAAAGTAATGGCTTTGCCGTCAATAATAACTACATCCACACCTGCCCCCAAGGCACCCACGATGAGAGTAAAGCCCTCACCCTGAAAATACTGGCCGCCCACCCCGAAATTGATGGCATTTTCGCCTGCAACGATATGGCCGCCCTCGGTAGTATCCTGGCCCTGCAGGAAAAGAATATTGCCATACCCGGCCAGGTAAAGGTAATAGGCTTTAGCGACTGGCAGCTTTCCAGCCTGATCAAACCACGGCTCACCACTGTGTCGCAGGCAGGCTATGAGATGGGCCAGGAGGCCGCCAGTATATTGATTGACGAAATCGAAGCCAAAGGGGAAATAGTACAGGTAAAAAAGGTGATCAGCACCAAATTGATTGAGCGCGAGACCACCTGAACCCGCCTGACGGCCCTGACAACCACCCCGCTTCTGCAAACGTTTGCAAAAAACCTATCCGCTGCCCCAGCTGATTTTTTTTGAAAAATCTCCGCAAACGATTGAATAAGCCTGTATTATAGCTATACTAAGATATTCCCCGCCCCGGTTGCCCATGGGTACGGCCGGTAGTTTTTAAGCCTGTATTTTATAGTTTAATTTAGTCGGCCCATGCCAGCCAATTATCCTGGCAAAGAGGTTGGCCCGGTATGGATAACTACTGGTTTAAGATGAGTGAATTATGCATCATGCTACTGTAAAGCCTATCCTTGGGCTGCTCTTGCTAACACTGGCAAGCGGCTGCAGCCAACAGCAACCGGCATTGCCGGCCGAATCAGGCAATAACCTGGTAGGCCTGGCCAGTGTTATCAACCTTGCACCTAAGGGCAATAAAGTGCGTGTTGAAGATTATTTTGTCAACCCCGGGCTGATTGATTCCGTTGCCTGTACCTCCCTGCCTGTGCATCTTTCGGCAGACGGCAAATTCTTCGTTTTTACCGGTGTGCCCAACCGTCCGCTGGGGGTGCTGCAAGTGTATTCGGGCGATACGGTATTTGCCCTGCCCGTACGCAAATCAGCCAGGGTAAACACGGTCTTCTCTTTTGCCGACCCGGATAAAAAATACCAAACCGTGCAAATTGCCGGGGATATCAACCAGTGGAACCCGCAACTGGGCGACATGGAATACCGGCAGGGTACCTGGCAAAAATCATTCTGGCTGCCCCCCGGCCCTTACCAGTACCAGTTGGTGCTCGATGGCCAGTGGGCCCTGGACCCGGCCAACCCCGACTCGGCCGACAACAATATCGGAGGCTACAACTCGCTGAGGATAGTTGCAAGCCCCTCCGCAGTAAGGCCAAAACTATGGACGATCGCCCATACCGATATCTCGGTAACCATCGGCAGTGAAAACACAACCGAAATCCTGGCATTATGGCAAAACCAGCAAATCCAACCGAAACATATAATTAAAGGCGTGGAAGGCACCACCATTTACATCCCCGAAGCCGCCAAAAACCAGAAACGCAGCTATATCCGGGTGTATGGGGCCAACGAAAATAATGTTGGCAACGATTTATTTATTCCGCTGGATTACGGACAGGTGCTGACCAGCCCCGAACAACTGGCCCGTTCCGACTGGCATAGCAATATCCTTTATTTTATGATGGTTGACCGGTTTTTTAATGGCGATCCTGCCAACGACAGCCCCCTGAACAGCCCCGAAGTCAACCCCAAAGCCGATTATTTTGGTGGCGATATAAAAGGGATTACCGAAAAGATCAAGGGTGGTTATTTTGCCGGTTTGGGAATCAACGCAATCTGGTTGTCGCCTATCGTGCAAAACCCGCTGGGGGCTTACGGCCTCTACCCCAACCCCAAAACCAAGTTCTCGGCCTACCATGGCTATTGGCCGGCCTCCTGGAACCGTGTTGACTCTCGCCTCGGCAGCCCTGCCGACCTGCATGAACTGGTAACTATTGCTCATGAACACAATTTGAATGTGTTGATTGACTTTGTCGCCAACCATGTGCATGAAGAGCATCCCATCTATAAGCAACACCCCGAATGGGCCACCAGCCTGTACCTGCCCGATGGCAGCCTGAACACCGAGCGCTGGGACGAATACCGGCTTACCACCTGGTTCGACACCTTTTTACCTACCCTCGACCTGACCAACCCCGAACTTACCGCCATGCTTACCGATTCGGCCGTGTTCTGGCTCAACGAATACGACCTTGATGGTTTCCGCCACGATGCCACCAAGCATGTGCCGGGATATTTCTGGCGACAACTGACCCGGAAGATCAAACAAGAGGTAGTCATCCCCCGGAAAAAAACCATCTACCAGATTGGCGAAACCTACGGCAGCCGCGAACTGATTGCCAGCTACATCAACTCAGGCGAAATGGACGCCCAATTTGATTTTGGCGTGTATGACAATGCCCTGGCCTGCTTTGCCCGCGATAACGTACCTTTTGCCCGCCTGCAAACGGCCCTGAACGAGTCCTTTAAATATTATGGGCACCACCACCTTATGGGCAATATTACCGGCAACCAGGATAAGCCCCGGTTTATGGCTTATGCCGGAGGCGACCTGCGTTTTGATGAAGACAGCAAACGGGCCGGCTGGACCCGCAACATAACCGTAACCAACCCCCTCGGTTACGAAAAATTAAAATCGTTCATGGCCTTTACCCTTACTATCCCCGGCATCCCGGTTATTTATTATGGCGATGAAATAGGCATGACCGGGGCCAACGACCCCGACAACCGCAGGCAAATGCGTTTTAAACTTACCAACGAAGACGAAAAAGAAGTAAAGGCTACTGTTGCCCGGCTGACAAAACTGCGCAGGAATACTATCGAACTTAGTTATGGTGATTTCCGGTGGCTGCATGTGGATGATGACATTATGGCCTTTGCCCGGACCTATTTTCAGGATATTTCGGTAATCGCTTTTAATAAAAGTGCCGAGGTGCAGGCAGTACAATTGCAACTGCCCGCCACCTATAAAAAGGTAGAGCTATTTGACCTGACCAACACCAGGGTTGACAACAACAATGGTTTTATCAGCCTTAGTTTACAACCCCATAGTTTTATGATTATCCAAACCAAATAATATGCTTAAACAACCCACATTAATCTTTTTTATCACCCTGTTGCTGGCCGGCTGCCAAAGTAAGCCCCGGCAGGAAGAAACTATTGACTTCCCCCCCACCAGTACCCCCCCGGAGTGGACAAGGAATACCAGTATCTACGAAGTAAATATCCGGCAATATACCCCGGAAGGAACTATCAGGGCTTTTAGCCAACACCTGCCGGCCATCAAGGCCCTGGGAACCGATATCCTGTGGTTGATGCCGATTTACCCTATTGGCCAAGAGCAGCGCAAGGGTAGCCTCGGCAGTGCCTATTCGGTGCTGGACTACCGGGCGGTAAACCCTGACTTCGGAACCATGGAAGATTTACAGGATTTGGTACGCCAGGCCCACAGTAGGGGCATGTACGTCATCCTCGACTGGGTGGCCAACCATACCGCCTGGGACAATCCGCTGGCCAAAGAACACCCCGAGTGGTACCACAAAGATGAAAAGGGCAATTTTACCCCCCCGGTGGATGACTGGAGTGATGTTATCCACCTGAACTATGAAAATGAAGAGCTGCGCCAATACATGATTGAATCGCTGAAATTCTGGGTAGAAACTGCCGATATTGACGGGTTTCGCTGTGATGTGGCCATGATGGTACCTACCGTTTTCTGGGAACAAGCCCGCCACGAACTGGATAAAATAAAGCCGGTATTTATGCTGGCCGAGGCCGAAGAGGCAGACCACTTAACCTATGCCTTTGATATGAACTATGGCTGGGAACTACACCATATCATGAATGAAATAGCCCGGGGAAAGATGAATGTGGACAACCTTACCGGCTACCTGAAAAAATACGACAGCCTTTATGGTGCCGATGCCTACCGGATGAATTTTATCACCAACCATGACGAAAACTCCTGGAACGGCACCCTTAATGAACGTATGGGCGAGGCCCAACAGGCCATGGCCGCCCTGATGGCCACACTGCCCGGTATGCCGCTCATTTATAGCGGCCAGGAAGCAGGCCTGGACAAAAGGCTTAAGTTTTTTGAAAAAGACACCATCAACTGGCAGGAAAGCAGGCTGCGTTGGTTTTACACCACCTTACTGCAACATAAAAAGAAAAACAAGGCCCTGTGGAATGGCGCGGCTGGCGGCAAGCTGGTTACGCTGGCCACTTCACAGCCCACAAAGGTATTTGCCTTTACCCGCGAGAAAGACGGTGACCGGGTTTTGGTTGTCTTAAACCTAAGCAACAGCGAAGTTGAGTTCACCTTTACCGCCCCGCCTGCTACCGCCCAGTTAAGCGACCTGTTTAATGCCGGGGGGCGGGAAGCCTTAAGCACCATGCCGGTAAAAATGGCACCCTGGGCCTATATAATTTTAACCAGCCAGCCATGAGAAAACCGCAATTGTCATTCTGGCAAATCTGGAACATGAGCTTCGGCTTCCTGGGCATCCAGTTTGGTTTTGCCCTGCAAAATGCCAATGTCAGTCGTATTTTCGAAACCCTGGGGGCCTCGGTAGCCGACATCCCCATCCTCTGGGTAGCCGCTCCGGTAACCGGCCTGATCGTGCAACCTGTCATCGGCCACCTGAGCGATAAAACCTGGAACCGCCTGGGCCGCAGAAGGCCGTATTTTCTGGTGGGGGCTGTTTTTGCCAGTGCCGCCCTGTTTTTTATGCCCAATTCACCAGCTCTATGGGTGGCAGCCGGCATGTTGTGGATCATGGATGCCTCAATAAACATCTCCATGGAGCCGTTCCGGGCTTTTGTGGGCGATATGCTACCCGAAGAACAACGTACCCGCGGCTTTGCTATGCAGAGTTTCTTTATTGGCACCGGGGCGGTAATTGCTTCTGCCCTGCCCTGGGTGATGACCAACTGGCTTGGTATAGCCAACACAGCAGCCGCAGGCCTGATCCCCCCATCGGTTAAGTTTTCGTTTTACATCGGGGCTACGGTTTTCCTGTTGGCCGTGTTGTGGACGGTCCTCTCCACCAAAGAATATTCCCCCGCAGAGCTGGCCTCATTTGCTAAAGAAGATGACGAAGGTAAGGCAGCAGCCCGGGAAGTCCACTTCAGCGAAAAAATAAGCCACCGGCCCTGGCTCATCCACGGCATCTTGTGGCTGGTTGGCGGCTTGCTCATCAGTTATGGCATATTTTATTTCCGTTTGGAAAAGGAACTCTATATCCTTGGCTTTGGCCTGGCCACTTTCGGTATCCTGCAGGTTGTCACCAAACTGCTGCTGCTTACCAACAAGGTTAGCAGTGGTTTTGTGGAAGTAATGAGTGACCTGTTTACCATGCCCAGAACTATGGCGCAACTGGCTGTTGTGCAGTTTTTCTCCTGGTTTGCCCTATTCGCCATGTGGATTTACACCACCTCCGCAGTAACCAGCCATATTTACGGCACTACCGACACCCAATCAGCACTTTATAATGACGGGGCCGACTGGGTGGGCATCTTGTTTGCGGCCTACAACGGCTTTGCCGCTTTGCTGGCTTTTGCCCTGCCGGTAATTGCCCAGAAAACCAACCGTAAAATCACCCACCTCACGGCCCTGGTATTTGGTGGCCTGGGGTTGATTTCTATCTACTTTTTTACTGGCCCACTGTATTTACTGATCTCAATGTTTGGTGTGGGCTTTGCCTGGGCCAGTATCCTCTCCATGCCCTATGCCATGCTTACCAGCGCCCTGCCGGCCAATAAAATGGGAGTGTATATGGGCATCTTTAACTTTTTTATTGTTATTCCGCAGATACTGGCGGCCAGCATCCTGGGGTTTATTACCAAATCCCTGTTTGCCGGCCACGCCATTTATGCCCTCGTGCTGGGAGGGGCTTCGATGATTGTAGCCGGGCTGCTAACCCTTACTGTAGATGATAACGGCTGATTATTTTAACTGAGATGAAAATGATAAAGGGCTTTATTTTTGATCTGGATGGCGTAATAGTAGATACTGCCAGGTACCACTACCTGGCCTGGAAGCGCCTTGCAGATGAACTGGCTATCCCCTTTACCGAGAAAGACAACGAGCGCCTGAAAGGGGTAAGCCGGGGACAATCGCTGGATATTATTTTGTCCCTGGGCCATAAAAAATTACCGGAACAGGAGAAACATGCCCTGGCCACCAAAAAGAACAATTGGTACGTAGAATATATCATGCAGATGACCCCGGCCGAAATATTGCCGGGTGTTTTACCCTTTTTAACGGCAGCGAGGGAAATGAAGATTAAAACCGCCCTGGGCTCAGCCAGCAAAAATGCCGGCACTATCCTCAACAAGCTAAACTTAACCGGTTTTTTTGATGTAGTGGTTACCGGCAATGAAGTAAGCAAGGCCAAACCCGACCCCGAAGTGTTTTTACTGGGGGCAAAAGGCCTGGGCTTACCACCGGCTGCCTGCCTGGTATTTGAAGATGCCGGGGCCGGCATTGAGGCTGCCCGCAGAGGGGGAATGAAGAGCATCGGCATTGGTTCGGCAGCGGTTTTAGGCAAGGCCAACCGGGTAGCAGGCGGGCTCCACGAACTAAGCGTTGAAGAAGTGCTGAAGATTTGAAGAATGATTTTAACCACTAAAAATATTAACGGATGAAGGATTACATTCTCAAAGATGAATGGAATATCATCGAAAATAAATTTATCCCCGGGTACAACCGGATATCGGAAAGCATATTCAGTATTGGCAACGGCCACATGGGCCAACGGGCTAATTTTGAGGAAACCTACAGTGGCGACAGCCTGCAAGGCTCCTACCTCGCGGGTGTTTATTACCCCGACAAAACCCGGGTCGGCTGGTGGAAAAACGGCTACCCGGAATATTTTGCCAAGGTAGTAAATTCAATCAACTGGATTGGCGTTAAGGTTACCCTTGACGGGCAGGAGCTCGACCTGGCCAACTGTGTTATCCATAATTTTGAGCGCAAGCTCGACATGTATAACGGCATCCTCAGCCGCACAGTGGAGTTTACCAATGCAGCCGGCCGCAGGTATAAACTTGCTGCCACCCGGTTCCTGAGCATCAAAGAACCGGATGCCGCCCTCCTCCACTATAGCATCACCCCGGTGGCCTCTGCCGCTACCATTGAACTGGAGCCCTACCTTGATGGCGATGTAACCAACGAAGATGCCAATTATGATGAGAAGTTCTGGTTTGCCGTACCCGGGGAAGATAATGACAACATGGTGTTGATGGAAACCTACAAAACAGGTTTCCGGGCCTGTGCCGCCATGAAGGCGTTTTTTACCCTCAATAACAACCCCCTGAAGGAAAATAGTACCAGCCGTACCCGGCCGGGCTATACAGCCACCAGTATGGTTGCCGCAGTAGAGGCCGGGGAGGTGGTTAGCGTTACCAAATATGTGGCTATAGCTATCTCGCTTTACCATGAAAAAGACAAATTGCCCGAAGTGGCCGGAGAAAAAGTTGCTGCCCTGGCCGCCAGGGGATTCCAGGCGTTAAAAGAAGAACACGAGCAGCAATGGCACCGGAAATGGCAGGAAAGTGACATTAAAATTACCGGTGACACCGCAGCCCAGCAGGCTATCCGGTATAATATTTTCCAGCTCTACCAAACTTACACCGGGGATGACCCGCGGCTGAATATCGGCCCCAAAGGGTTTACCGGGGAAAAGTACGGGGGCGTTACTTACTGGGATACCGAAGCCTACTGCCTGCCCTTTTACCTGCGCACAGCCGGTAAACACGTGGCCCGCAACCTGTTGAAATACCGCTACCACCACCTGCCCAAAGCCATTGAGAATGCCGCCCGGCTGGGCTTCGGCAAGGGCGCTGCCCTCTATCCCATGGTGACCATCAATGGCGAAGAGTGCCATAATGAGTGGGAAATTACTTTCGAGGAAATCCACCGTAACGGGGCCATTGCCTATGCCATCTACAATTATGTAAACTACACGGGCGATGAAAGCGTAATTACCGATTTTGCCCTGGAAGTGCTGATTGCCATTTCGCGTTTCTGGGCTCAACGGGTGAGTTGGTCGGCAGCAAAAAAAGCCTACGTTATCCTGGGCGTAACCGGCCCCAATGAATACGAAAATAATGTCAACAATAACTGGTACACCAACACCATAGCCAAATGGACCTTAGAATACACCCTGGAACAAATTGCCCGCCTGAAAAATGATGACCCGCAAGGGTTAGCCAAAACCCTGGCCAAAACAGGCTTTGCCGAAGACACCGAAACCCGGCAATGGGCAGAGATCATCAAGGCCATTTACCTCCCCTTCGACCCCGGCAGAGAAGTGTTTCTGCAACAAGATGGCTTCCTTGACAAGGAACTGGTACCAGTCAGCCAATTGCCGGCCAGCGAGCGGCCCATTCACGCCAACTGGTCCTGGGACCGCATCCTGCGCTCCTGCTATATTAAGCAAGCCGATGTCTTGCAAGGCCTATACATGTTTGAAAACCGCTTTGACAAAGAAACCATTGCCCGCAACTTTAATTTTTATGAGCCCCTTACAGTACACGAATCATCCCTGTCGGCCAGCATCCACTGCATTCTGGCCAATTATATCGGCCATCATGAAAAGGCCTATGAGATGTACTTACGTACCGCCCGCCTCGACCTGGATGATTATAATGACGATACCTGTGACGGCCTGCACATCACCAGTATGGGCGGCACCTGGATGGCCATTGTTGAAGGTTTTGCCGGCCTGCGGGTAGAAGACGGCCACCTGAAGCTAAACCCTAACCTGCCAGCCGGTTGGCAAAGCTTCTCCTTCCGTATCATCTTCCGCGAAGCCTTGCTGAAAATTACCATAACCCATGAAGAAACCGTGATTGACAACACCTCCGCGCAGCAAATAGCGGTAAAAATCGGCCCGGAGTTGCTCACCGCTCTTCCCAACGCCAGGGTTAAACACAGGCACAACCAGGCCAAAACCATAGCCTGACGGGCCATTTATCAGGTTAAATAAGACAAATTGATTATTCTGGGATCAATTCATATAATCGTATATGGCTTTAAGCCTATTTTTGATTAAACTTGGAAAAAATTAAAAATCAGATCAAAATGCTTAACCGTAGAATTAACTTATTACAAATCGTAGCGCTTTTTGCCGCAGCGGTGATGATATCATGTGGTGGCGAGAAAAAGCAAACCCAGGATGAATCAGCAGAATTTGATGCCGCTAAAGAAAGCTTGAAAAAAAATATTGAAGGGGTAATGTATAACATTCCTTCCCCTGCCGAACTTCCTTACCTGCTGCAGGCCACAGGAGCTGATTATAACCCCTCCTTTGTCAACAATAAAGACGCTGCCGACAAATACATGTCAACCTTTGACAAAGCGGCCATGAACCTGGGCATCTATGCAGCCGATATCGGTTACCTGAGTTCGTATGAACAAACCCAGGAAGCCCTGGATTACCTGCAAATTGCCAAACAACTGGCCGACCACCTTGGTGTTGTTGACGCTGTGGATGAGATGGTTATGAAACGCTTTGAAGATAACATTGATAACCGCGATTCCCTGAGTACCATCATCAATGGCGCCATCGAAAATGTAGATAAATATTTAAAAACCGAAGCCCGTAACCGGGTAGCAGCCCTGGTTACCACCGGTAGTTTTATCGAAGGCCTGTACCTGTCAACCGAACTGGTAAGGACTTACCCCAGGGATTTACTCCCTGAAGATGCCCGTAACCTGATTTTAACCCCGGTAATCCAGATCATCCTCGACCAGGAGAAGTCTGTTGGCGAACTTATTAAATTGATTGAATCAATCCCGGAAGATGATTTAACCAAACGCATTAAAACAGATTTGATGCGACTACAGCGCAACTATGCCGACCTGAACATGGAGGAGCAAATAAAAGATAACCGGGCTGACCTGATGCTGACCGACAAGACCTTAGAAGACATTACGGTTACCGTTAACAAAATGCGGAGTGATATCATCAAATAATTGCTAAAAATTCCGGTAAAAGGCTGTTTGTTCAAACAGCCTTTTTTTATTTTCGGCTACAATTAAACTAAGTTGACATGAGCAAAGCGTTACTCGAAGCCCTGATCAGGTTGCTGGCCATTCTGGCCAAAGAAGATGGCGTTACCAAGGAAGAGCGTGAAAAAGTAAGACTGGTACTCAAAAACAGGCTTAACGATGAACAGGTGAAAGAATACATAAAACTGTTCGACAAAGAAGTAGCCCACTTGCTCAACGCTACCGACAGGGCTTCTGATGAAGATTTGATTACTTCCCTGAGCCGGTCATTAAATCAAGAGCTTACCCGTCATCAAAAAATAGCCGCCCTTATCCAGCTTTCAGCCATAACCATGGCCGATGGCGTAATTACCAAAAGAGAAGCCGAACTTATTGAACTTATCCGGGAAAATTTTCATGTTGACAGTGAAGAACAGGAAGCCATAAACTTATTCGTACAAGGGCGCTCTCCCGGACAACTGAACAGCGCTAATATCCTCATTATTGATGAAAATGATTATGCAGGCACCGACAGCCGGTTCCACCATATCCACCGGCAACCGATAAACGGGTATATCGGCATAATCCACCTTCCCAAGTCAAACTCATATTTTATCAAGAATATGGGACGCAACCTGGTGTTTGTTAATGGTGTTGCCCTGCCCGAAAACCATATCAAACCTTTTCCGCCCGGCAGTTCCATCAGGGGGAAATTTGCCACCATTTACTATACCGATATTGTCACCAGGTTCCAGGAAGCACAAAACCTGCCCAGGCTATCGCTGGAGGTTAACCATATCAGTTATACCTTTAAAAACGGCCATGTGGGCCTCAGGGATATTCATTTTGCCGAGAATTCAGGGAAACTACTCGGCATCATGGGCGCCAGCGGGGCGGGCAAGTCCACCCTGTTGAATGTTTTGAATGGCACCGACAAACCTACTTCCGGCCAGGTGCTGCTGAACGGGGTAGATATCCACGAGAACCCTGCATTTATTGAAGGGGTAATTGGCTTTGTACCCCAGGACGACCTGCTTTTTGACCAGCTAACGGTATATCAAAACCTGTTTTATGCGGCTAAGTTGTGCTTCAGCAACTATACCAACGAGGCGATCGACCAACTGGTAAATAAAACCCTTACCAACCTGGGGCTCCTGGAAATCAAAAACCTGCAAGTAGGCTCACCCTTAGATAAAGTTATCAGCGGTGGCCAGCGTAAACGGGTAAACATTGCCCTGGAACTCCTGCGCGAGCCCAGCATCCTCTTTGTTGATGAACCTACCTCCGGGTTGTCCTCACGCGATTCGGAGAATATTATGGACCTGCTGAAGGATTTGTCACTCAACGGGAAAATTGTCTTTGTCGTTATCCACCAGCCTTCTTCGGTGATCTTTAAGATGTTCGACCGCCTGCTGGTGCTGGATACCGGTGGTTACCAGATATTTTATGGCGATCCGGTGGAATCCATTATCTATTTCCGCGAAGTGGCCAAGTTACTTGATAGCGACCAGGGGGAATGCGGGCAATGTGGCAATGTAAACCCCGAACAGGTGTTTGATATTATTGAAACCAAAGTGGTGGATGAATACGGCAATTTAACCAACACCCGTAAGGTTACCCCCGCAGAATGGAACCGGTTTTATGAAACCAACCTCAAACAACTGCCCATCAGCACTTCAGATGAAAAACCACAATCTTCGTTAAGGTTGCCCACCCCCTGGAAACAAACCAAGATATTTGTCCTGCGCGATGCCCTGGCCAAGCTGACCAATAAACAATATATTTTGATCAACCTGCTGGAAGCCCCGGTACTGGCCATGATCCTGGCGTTCTTCGTTAAGTACTCGCCCACGGCCGAATATGTTTTCCAGAAAAACCAGAACATCCCCTCCTACCTGTTCATGAGCATTATCGTGGCCTTATTTATGGGCCTGACCGTAAGTGCCGAAGAGATTATCAAAGACCGTAAAATACGCCAACGCGAGGCTTTTCTCAACCTCAGCAATAGCAGTTATATCACCTCCAAACTAATTACCCAGTTTGCCATCTCGGCCATCCAGACCTTCCTGTTTGTTTTGGTTGGTAACAGTATCCTGGGTATCCATGGCATGTTCTTCACCCTCTGGGGCATCATGTTCACCACCGCTGCTTTTGCCAATATCCTGGGACTGAATATTTCGGCAGCCATGAATTCTGTAGTTACAGTATATATCATCATCCCTTTCCTTATCATCCCGCAACTATTGCTCAGCGGGGTGGTAGTTAAGTTTGACCAGTTAAACAAGCTTATCCGTAATGAGGTAAACGTACCTGTCATCGGAGATATGATGGTCTCGCGCTGGGCCCTTGAAGCGGCCCTGGTGGCACAGTTTGTTGACAATGAATTTGAGCAGCGGTTTTACAAGGTGGATGAACAAATTGCCGGCAACCGTTACCTTACCGTGTACTTACTGCCTACCCTCGAAACAATGTTGAAGGAAGGGTTTTCCCTGGCCCAAAAGGATAAAAACGATGCCCGGGCTGCAGAGAAACTGGAAATTGTTTATAATGAGGTGCGTGAGTTACTGGCGAAAGTAGGGCAAGACCAACTGCCCGTGGCCGACCAACTAACCCCTGGCCAAATCACCCCCGAAGTGGTAAAGCAAACCAGCGGGTTTTTAAAAGTTTATAAAACCTTCATCCAGAAAAAGCAGGAAGCTGCCATTGGCCAAAAGGACAAAATAATTGGTGCGATGGTAGCCAAGGGTGAATACGAGCCGCTGAAAAACAGGTATTATAATGATGTGGTAGCCCAAACAGTAACCAATAGTTTATCCACCAACCGCATTGTGGCCAAAGATGGCCGGTTGCACCGTCTCTCCGACCCGGTATTTTATACCAACCACCAGCCCCGTCACCTGCTGGATTACCGCACCCCACTATATGTGCCCAGCAAACATTTTGCCGGGATGACCATCAGCACTACCTATTTCAACATGGTGGTTATTTGGTTTTTAACCCTGTTGCTGATTATTGCCCTGTACAACGACTGGCTGAAAAAACTTTTCAGGCTCTTTGAGAAGAAGCCCTAAGCAAGGATGGTAACCGGATCGTTCTCGTGGATAATACCGGTATTTTCGGGGATAAGGTTAACCCCAAAATAAACTTTCTTACCCTCCCTTCGGTAAGTACCCAGGGTGCGGAGCGGTTCCTTGCCGGTTGTACCGGTTTGCTGGTCAATAGTAACCACATGGCAACGGGCACAGCGTTTGGCCACCCTGAAACGGATGGCACCGATTTGCAGCCGCTGCCAGTTGTCTTCGGCATAAGGCGCCAGGCCGCCCACCACTATATTGGAACGGAAACGCCCCATGTTTACCGGAGCCTCCAGACGGCTGTTCAAATCATCAAGGGAAGATTGACACGTTAATAGCACCGGGTAGCCATCGGCAAAACTTACCGGGTCGGCCGGAGATGATTTAAGCGGCCGGTAATCTTCTTCGGCCATATAAACCAAGGTTACCTCCTGCCCCAGCACATCGCTCAGCCATGGGTTAATGCTATTTACCGCGGCATGGGCTTTAAACACCTGGCCCCAGACCTCAACTTCTACGGTAGCCGTAAAGGCGGCCTGGTCCACCATCATTTCGTTGCCCGAGGCCAGGTGCCTGATCAGCAAATGATCTTCTAAAACCGGCTGCAGGCCCGTTAACGCAGTCAACTGCCGCTGACTGATAAATTTCCCCGCCCCGTCAACCAGCATCCAGCGCCTGTCCATGCCCAGGCCACGTTTGTTTACCGCAGCACAACATAAGCGGTTGCCCCGTAGCCCTTTAACCGGATATTCATATAACCCTGTAACCCGCATTAACCCATTACTGTTAACCAATACCAGCCCCTACTTCTTCTTGCGCATCAGGGCAAACATATCCCACATTTTCGGGCTTACAGCTTCCATCATGTTAAACTCCCCGGCACCTTTCAGCCATTCCCCGCCATCAATGGTAATCACCTCACCGTTAACAAAGGCCGAATAGTCCGACATCAGGTAGGCCGCCAGGTTGGCCAGCTCCTGGTGCTCGCCCACCCGGCCTACGGGGATACGCTGTACCGGATCAAGCTTTTTGGCCAGCTTGCCCGGCAGCAGGCGGCTCCAGGCCCCTTTGGTAGGAAACGGCCCCGGGGCAATGGCATTGGTACGGATTTGATATTTGGCCCACTCTACCGCCAGTGACCGCGTTAAGGCCAGCACCCCGGCCTTGGCGGTGGCCGAAGGCACCACATAGCCCGAGCCGGTAAAAGCATAGGTGGTGGTAATATTTAAAAAAGTGCCCGCTTGCTTTTCCTTGATCCAATGTTTGCCCATGGCCAGAGAAAAATTAGTGGTGCCTTTAAGAACGATGTCGATGACCGTAGAAAAGGCATTGGCCGACAGGCGTTCGGTGGGGCTGACAAAATTTCCTGCAGCATTATTTAACAGGCCGTTGACACGGCCAAATTCCGCTACCGCTGCCGCTATCACCTGTTCAATAGCCGCATAGTCGCGTACATCGCAGGCAATGGGCAGCACCCTACCCCCGGTTTGCTGCCGCATTTCACCGGCCGCTTTCTCCAGCACCTCGATTTTACGGCTGGTAATCACCAGGTTGGCCCCCAGTTGCAGAAAATACGTGCCCATAGCCTTACCCAGGCCGGTACCTCCTCCGGTAACAATAATTGTTTGGCCCGCCAGGGCACCTTCCTTTAACATTCCTTCGTTGAACATAATCGTATTATTTGCCTAATATTAGTCAGGAATAAAGCATCTGCCAACAATTTGGCAATAATATTGCTGCAATAATTTTGTTGCATTGGCAACACCGTATATTTGCCGGTAAAAATAACCCTGAAAACCATGTGTCACTTATCAAAAACTACATTAACCGGCCTGTTTGTTACTCTGCTTTTATCCTCCTGTGTCGTCTCGAAAAAGCAGTTTGATGAGTTACTCACTGAAAAGGTGAAGTTAGAAGCGGATATACAGGAGATGTCGGCTAAAATCGACAAGCTGGAGACAGCCATTGACTCCCTGGAAACCAGCCTACAGGACGTAACTGCCAGCCGGGACCAGGTGGAAGCTGAATTACAGGCAAAGAAAAACGCCCTCAGTGATTTACAGGCCGAGCATGATAAACTACAGGGATATTACGATAATGCCATTAACAACAGCAGCCGCCTGAACCGCGACCTGGCCGAACAGCACAACCGCCTGCTGGCCCTGCAGAAAACGCTGGAGCAGGCCGAATACGACAATAACCTGCTGGCCGACAGCCTGGCCCTGCGGGAAGAAAAAGTGGCTGAGTTGGAACATATCCTGGCCGAAACCCAGAAAGCCGTACAAACGTTGAAAGGTAGGGTAAAACAGGCGTTGAAAAACTTTGGCTCCCATGAGCTTACCGTAGTAGAAAGAAACGGCCGCATTTATGTTTCGCTATCGGAACAACTCCTGTTTAAATCAGGTAGCGCGACCGTTGACCCGAAAGGCAAAAAAGCCCTGGCCCAGCTTGCCGAGGCTATTAATAAATCCCCGGAAATCCATATCATGGTAGAGGGCCATACCGACAACGTCCCCCTGTCAAGGAAATCGAAATATATGGAAGACAACTGGGACCTGAGTGTTATGCGGGCAACATCAATTGTTAAGCTATTGATAAAAAATGGCGTTAACCCGGCCAACCTTACCGCTGCCGGCCGCAGTGAATATATGCCCGTGGCCCCCAACAACTCCCCGGCCAATAAAGCCCTCAACCGCAGAACCGAGATCGTCCTCACCCCTGACCTGTCGGCTTTATTTGAAGTCCTCGGCCAGGATCAATAAGCAAAAACAAGGACAAATGGGGCTGTCAATCGGTATCGGAGGTGTTAGCAGGGCCGGGAAAACTACCCTCTCGCACTATATAACCACCCTATACCCCAGTAAAAAATCGTTGGTGATTTCAATGGACGATTATGTACTGGATACCGCTAAAATCCCCCGTATCAAAGACCGTATCGATTGGGAGACCCCGGCCTCGGTTGACTACGAAAGGATAAAAAAGAAGATCGAAGAGTCGGTTAAAGAATATGATCTGGTGATTACCGAGGGTATCCTCATCTTTTATTCCGAAGAAGTAAACAAGCTGTTTGACAAACGTATTTTTATCGATATCCCCAAATCCCTGTTTTACATCCGCAGGCACAGTGATAAACGCTGGGGCGAAGAGCCCAAATGGTACATTGACTACGTTTGGGAAAGCTATCTGAAATACGGCCGGTTGGATGAGTCGTTTAGCGACACCCTCTATATCAGTGGTGATGAGGACTACTCCGCCCTGATGATTGATGAGTACCTTTTTAAGGTGGCCTGATGCTTAGTACCCGCCCAGCATTTTTCTGAGCAACCATTCACCGATAGCCAGGGTTACCAGCAAGGCAAGTATCCAGGGCAGGTTAAGCAACATGAGTTCCCGTTCGCGTGTGTGAATAATAGCCGGTGCTGTCAGGCCGGCAAGGTCTTCTTCTAATCGGGGCAGTTCCCCTGGCAAATAGAATTTTCCGCCCGATTCATCGGCCAATCTGCGTAAAGTAACATAATCGGCCGTTAGCTCAGCCGCCTCCAGGTCAGGGCGCTCAACCAAAAACTGCCCCCGTACCCGGTGAACCTTACCGTTTAAACTGGTGGTAGCCACATAATTATATACCCCCTCCGGCAGGTCATCCAGGCGCAATTCACGGCTACCGGCCAGGGGAATAAAACTATACTCCCTTACCCGGTCATTCCCGGTTATTTTCAGGGAAACGGATTCGCCATAAACAGGCTCAAACAATTCATTATAGGTTTCGGCAAGAAATACTATTTCGTCACCAACTTCATAATCTTCCTGTTGCGGGTACATCTTAAACTGACGGTTGTCCGGCCGGGCCGCGAGGTACATCACCACCTTGGTTATCAGTTCATCAAACCCTTTGGTTTGCCCGCTCACCCGGAATTCATTCAGCCGCCATTTCCACAATCCCTCCCCAAAAATCACCCCTTTACGGGGCTCGGCTGTAGCCACGTAAAGCAACGGTTTATTTGTTGCCACTGTACCTACCTGCTGGTAGAGTACCACCTCATCGGCAGGATCCGGCACCAAACTACCAAAAGGCACGGCCAGCGGAGGCGCAGCAGCCAGCCAACCGGCAGGGTCTTCGGCCAGGGTAAAACCGGTGAAATCAGGGTTCAGTACAGCCGTAACCCAATCTGTTTGGTTACCGGCACGGCTAAAGCTAACCACCCCATCGCGGTTTAACTGCCGCACATCGGTAAGGCTACCAATAATAAACAACCTCGGTACCGGCAAAGCCATCACCGCCTGATAGGCCTTACTGTTAACCTGCAGGTGCGGGGTTTGCACTAAAATAACCAGGTCATAATCTTTCCCGCTAAGCGGTTGACCGATAGCCGTAGTTACGGCAAAATGCTCGTTTTTCCCGATGGCCAAACGTAAGGCTTTAATATCCGGCACCGGGGCATCGGCCACCAACAGCACCTGTTGCCGGCCTTCGATTACGTCAATATAAAATCCTGCCCGGTTATTGGCCATGGTAGCCTCACCGGGCACGGTATCAAGGGTAATGGTGAGGCGCTGTTTACCCGGTTGCGTGGCTTTTAAGGTAAATTGATGTTCGATTATGCTTACGTCAGGATTAATTTCCAGCTCTGCCTGCCCCACCAGGGTGTTGCCCATATAGATGCGCACCTTAGTTGCCGCGGGGCCCAGGGCTTCGTTTCTGATAGCCACAGCCACCGGAAATCGGTTATCCTGATAAACGGTTTTATTATGCCTGACCGCAATGATGGCCAGGTCCTTATGCGGTACGGTATCACCCAGACCGAGGGCGTAAATAGGGGTAAAAGCAGAGATAAAGTCAGGCGAAAAACCGGAGTTAAAAATGCCATCGCTTACCAGTAAAATCGCACCGAGGTTAGCCCCATCGTACGCGGTATGGATTGACTTAACCATGCCGGTAAGATCGGAACGCGGTTGATTAAATTGCAGCGAGTCTAAACGGGCAATAGCCCCGGCCAGGCCAACCAGTTTAACCTGCCAGCCATTACCGGTTAGTTTATCGCGTAGCCGTGCCAGGGCGGTTGTTACTTTTAGCCGTTCGGCCGCATCACTGGCCAGGGCCACCGATTCCGAATCATCAATAGCCATGACCAGTACCGGTTTCTCGTAATAATTGCGCACGGCAATTATGGTGGGGCCCAACAGCAACATAGCCAACAAGGTAACCAGTACTAGCCGGCCTGCCGCAAGGCCATAGGTTACCGGTAGCGACCATGGGGAGGACTTTTTGTACTGCAACCAGGCATAGCCAACCCCAGCTGCCAGGCAGAGGGTTATTAACCAGGGGGAATATTCAAAATCCAGCAGATTCCTCATCAACTTTCAATGATACAAATGAAATTATTCTGATAACGAATAATCGCTGAAAAATGATGTGGCCGGACCCGGGTTATTTCTCTGCCCGCAGGCGTGAAACCTCATTTTTAAGTTCCAGCACCATGCCCGCCAGTTCATTTACCGACAAATCGGCTGCTTCCAGGTTGGGGTCGGTGAAATCTACACTGATATAGGCCTTGGCCTCCCATATTTCCAGTACATCGTCCGGGGCAACCTCGTAGGGGGCATATTGCCGGTTATCGGAGACCAGGTACAGGTTACCTTTCTCATGCGTATAGTTAAACACTCTTTTAAACACTACGCCCTCGGAACGGGTGACTAATACGTAGGTTTTGCCGTTTTTAATTTCGCCCAGGTCTTCAATAAAGGCCCCGATAACAATGGTACCCGAACGTATGGGCAGCATGGAGTCGCCACTTATCTCAAAGGCCCGGTACGTATGGTGCCCGGGCAGGAAGGGCAACCGGAACTTAGGCATTTCGGCAATGAACTCCGGGTCGGCATAGCCATTGAGGTAACCTGCCGCAGCTTTTTGCGGGATAAACTCAATATTCTCCCGCTCCTGATTATCAACAGAAATAGCCAGTACTTTAAACTTTTGCCCCTGTTTTCCCTGCCTGAATTCAGCAAAATCATCAGCCGACATCTTCCATAAGGAGGTTTCCACCAGGTCATCAATACGGATGCCAAACAGTTCCGACATTTTGACAAGCTTATTGATCGGAGGGTCGGCCCGGCCTTCCTCATAGGCCCCTACCAGGGAGCGCTTGATACCCAGGGCATCGGCAAAGGTTTGTTGGGTAAACCCGGCATCTTTGCGGAGAAATTTAATGTTTTCGCTGACAATACTCATGGCTGATGTAAATAGGTTAAGAAGGTTTGGCTGTTATCGACAAAGTTAGGGGAAAATAAGTAACTCGGTATCCTGCCGTTGCCGGCCGATATTATATAAATGCTGCTGGTAACCAAGCGAACGTCCGCTGATATAGCTGGCCAGTATTTTGCCCACCACCTCTTTCAACGAGGTTTGCGGCTCGGTAAGCAAATAACCGTATTGTGATCCGGCAAGGCGGCTGCTTACCTGAAATTTAACCTGTATCTTCCCCGATTTTAAGCGTTTGCTGGAAAGTTTAAGCCTGCTCTTTGCTCCGTCATCTATCAATTCCATACCAATATTATTAGCTACTGCCAGCAAATTTACTAAATTATTTTATAAATACTAATTTTTTTAGTATTTAGTTGGGCGCCATATTTCCCTTCAGCGTGATAGGGTATCGCTATAAACCGTTCAGGGTGGAAAGAAAGCCGCAGGAAAGTGGCCCTACAACTCCCGTAGTTTTCTGCGCAAAATCTTACCAACATTCGACTTAGGGAGTTCATCAATGAACTCAATATGCCTGGGCCGCTTATAGTTGGTCAGGTTCTCCTGGCAGTAGGCCATTATCTCCTCTTCGGTAAGTGAAGGGTCAGCTTTTACCACATAGGCTTTCACCGCTTCGGTGGTTTTTTCATCGGGCACCCCGATCACGGCTACCTCCAGCACCTTTTCCATATCGGCTATAACATCCTCCACCTCGTTCGGGTACACATTAAAGCCCGACACCAGCACCATATCTTTTTTGCGGTCAACAATGGTAACAAAACCATCTTCGTCCATGATGCCGATGTCTCCGGTACGGAACCAGTCATCAAAAAACACCTGCTTCGTTTCTTCGGGCCGTTGCCAGTAGCCGGGCATTACCTGCGGGCCCCGGCAGCAGATTTCACCGCGCTCGCCCAGGGGCAGGTCATTACCATCATCATCTTTAATGGCTACTTCGGTACTCGGGGCCGGCAAACCAATGGTACCTTTGCGCTGAGTGCCGTCAAGCGGGTTACAGGTTACCAGGGGCGAGGTCTCACTGAGGCCGTAACCTTCGGCCAGCGGATGACCGGTTACCTCTTGCCACTTATCGGCCACAAAGTTTTGCACGGCCATGCCCCCGCCAATGGTATATTTCAATTTCGAAAAATCAACATTGGCGAACTCGGGGTTATTCAGCAAACCGTTAAACAGGGTATTCACTGCGGTAAATACCGACATCCTTACTTTCTTCAACTCCTTGATAAAGCCCGGGATGTCCCTGGGGTTGGTAATCAGCAGGTTGTGTGAACCGATATGAAACATCAGGAAACAGTTTACCGTCAGGGCAAAGATATGGTACAAAGGCAGGGCCGTAACCACAAACTCATCCCCCTCGTTGGTATCGAGGAACCACTCATCGCATTGCAGGATATTGGCGACAATATTTTTATGGGTAAGCGTAGCCCCTTTTGACACCCCGGTGGTACCTCCGGTATATTGTAAAAAGGCTACATCGGCCAGGTTTATGTCGGGTTGGGTAAAACTATGACGGCTGCCCTCTTTCAGCACCTGCATAAAAGGGATGGCCTCCGGCAGGTTGTAGGCCGGCACCATTTTCTTGATCTTTTTGACCACAAAATTCACCAGCACTTTCTTGAAACCGCCCAGCATATCGCCTAACTCGGTAATGATTACCGTTTTAATGGGGGTATCCTTAATAATCTCCTCCAGGTTATGGGCAAAATTGGCTACAATTACAATAGCTACCGAACCGGAGTCTTTAAACTGGTGCTGCATCTCGCGGGGGGTATAAAGCGGGTTGGTGTTCACCACAATAAGCCCGGCACGCAGGGCGCCAAACAAGGCTACCGGATACTGCAGCAGGTTGGGCATCTGAATGGCAATACGGTCACCTTTCTGTAAGCCGGCCACATTTGTCAGGTAGGCGGCAAAATGTTGCGAATATTCATCCACTTGCCGGTACGTAAGGGTCTTGCCCATATTTTCAAAGGCAATGGTATCCCCAAACTTTTGAAAACTTTCTTCTAAAACGGCAACAATACTCGGGTATTTTTCAGGGTTGATTTCATGGGCCACGCCTTCAGGATAGTGGGCAAACCATGGAAAAGATTTGTTTGTCATCAGGTTAAAAATTTTAAAGTTTAGCAACCTAAATTTAAGCAAGATTTTCTGAAATCAAAGACGAATACGGAAATCTATGCCTGCCAGCAGGTAACCGCCCGGCAAATCACCCTGCCGGAGGCCGTGTTAACCACCTCATGCAGGTGCTTGCCGGAAAGAATTGCAGCTTCTGTCACACGGTACTCCTCGCCCAAAAAGCCTTCGCTTAAATAATTGATGGCCAGGCGGCTAATTTGGTGCGGCCGGTAGCCGGCAGCATACAGCCCGTCCGTCAGCCAGCGCACATAGGTGGCATTATTGATGTGGTCAACCGTATCAATATCGGTATAGCGGGCCGTTACCGTAATTCCTTTCTTGTTCCCTTCCTCCACAGGGGCTTTTACTTTCTCCGCCCCGCGGGTGGTGGCGTACTCCGGTTTAACCGGCATCAATTCGGCATAGTGTACCGGCAGCCGGCAGGGCTTATGGGTACCCGCGGCCAGGCAAAACCATAACGAGGAAGCCCGGGCGACCACCCGGCCGTCTTTGGCAAGGACAAACTCGCGTTCCGAAACCGACCCCCGGATTGATTTTACCCAGGTTGACAAACACAGCTCTTCCCCCTGGCGCGGCAAAGGGCCTATTTCAACAGATAACCGTGACAAGACCCAGAAAAGGTTTTCCTGAACTAACTGCTGCTGGCCAAAACCCAGGCTGTCGGCATGGTTGTGGGCCGCATCCTGCAGAAAATTAACCAACTGGTGCACAAACAGCCGGCCTTCAGCATCGGTATGATAAGCGCGTACAGGATATGTATAGGTTTGTACCGGGGACATAAACTGCCAAACTACACAAAGCCCTGATGACATCCAAAACAGGCGGGTGCAGATCAATAACCCCGCAGCGTCTGCCGGCAGGATACTGCGGGGAAAAAGTGGCCGGGCCCATCGTTTCCTCCCGGAAATCACCCCGGCCCGAAAATTTATGCGACCCCGGAAACAAGTCACGTTAACCCGAAAAATTCATATAATTTTTTCGCCCGCAGGGCTGATGTAATTAACTGACATACAGTTATTTGGTGGTTAATTGATCAGTATTCATGATATTTCTCCCGAAAACTTTGTTTTTCAGCAAAGATACATTGGCCCGCTTATATGTTTGCAGCTTTGCTGCGGTAGGAATAATCCGGGTTAAGACCTTGAAAACAACAGCAAGGGGGCATAATTATGCTGGTCGGCTGCTTTAAGGGAAGCAATATAAGCTTGCCGCACATCATTTTGTTCCCCAAGATTACCGGAACCCCAGGTAAAGACGGGCCGCTGGAATATTTTATCAATAATCACATCCGCCATCAGGCGGCTATGCCGGCCATTGCCGTTGGCAAAGCAATGAATGCTAACCAAACGGTGTTTAAAACGTATGGCTGTTTCATCGGGCGGGTAGGTAGCCTGCGCCAGCCAGTAATGAAGGTCATCAAGAAGGCCCTGCAGGCAAGACAGTATCTGGTGTTTATCAACGCCCAGGTTTTTATTGGAGGTACGGAATCCCCCGGCCCAGGCCCAAACTTTGCCATACATCTGGTAATGCAGTTCCCGGATGAACGGTAGGGTAACAATTGTTGCTGCTTTAAGCGGCCGGGAAAGCAACCACTGCATCGCATCTTCAATGTTTTGCTGTTCAAATTCATCCAGCTCTTCACGGGTAGCCACAGTTGGGATTAGCAACCCGTCTTTCTCGTCTTCATCCAAAGGAGTCTGGCCACTGATATAGGTCAGGTCTAATCCCATAATATTTTTGGCATCTCGTACTTCAGCCTGGCGGCACGTTCATCAAGCGCTTTGTTATACCTGGCAGCAGAAATCCCCTGATCCTCCAGTAACATAGATTGCGAAGTCCTGGAAACAATTTTGGCCGCCAGTTCCCGTGCCTTACGGTCAATCAGGGCTTCCAGAGAGCCGTCCTTCGGCACCAGGCCATACACCAATTCCATATCCAGGGCGCTGGCTGCCTGACGAAGCGATTTCAGGGTAATGGAACCGTTTTCTTCCCTGCGTTCCATTTCCTGCACACTTTGTTTGGTTGTACCGAGACGGGCCGCCAGTTGCCGCATTGACATCCCCAGGGCCAGGCGGACCGCCTTAACCCATCCCGTAGGTGGCATTACAACCTCCTTTAAGGGCTGTAAAACTTTCATCTTCCCCTCCAACTGCTCGATTTGCAACTTCTTATGGCCCATACTACCTGACTTTTAAGCTCAATAGTAATATTATATATTGACTTTTACAAATATTTAGTCATATTATAGCTTTACTTTTTTCTATATTGTGAAAATATCTACGTTAACCCGTGTACACCGGCAAGCCTATACTTTTGGGCTTGCGGGAGGTTCAAGCGCATTGAGTTCCCCCATCTGCTGCAATAGTGCCAGGGTTTTGTTAGCTTCTTCCTCATCTACTATGCTGATAGCCACGCCTACGTGTACCATCACATAATCGCCCACCCTGGCTTCAGGCACCATTGACAGGTTAATTTCTTTTTTTACCTCGCCAAAAGCCACCTGCCCTACCCTGAAGGTAGCGTCAAGCTGGCTGGTAATGGCTTCTATTTTTCCCGGAATTGCTAAGCACATATTTCTTTATTTTATCCTGTTATCCAGCAGCCACTTATACCAGTTGCCCATACCCTCCCCGGTGGTAGCCGACACGGCAAAAAATACCAGGTTGGGGTTAATCCTGCGGGCATAGTCTTTGGCCCTTTCCATATCAAAATTAACGTAGGGCAGTAAATCGATTTTATTAATCAGGCAAACATGGGCGTGGGCAAACATGTCGGGGTATTTTACCGGTTTATCATCCCCTTCGGTAGTGCTGATAATCACTACCCGGTAATTTTCCCCAAGGTCAAACAAAGCCGGACAGACCAGGTTCCCCACATTCTCAATCATCAGGATGCTTTCTGGCGCCATCTCCAGCCGGTCAAAAGCACGATAGACCATTTCGCTGTCCAGGTGGCAGCCCTTGCCCGTATTCACCTGCACCACCGGCACATTGAGGGCCGTAATACGGTTGGCATCGTTCATGGTTTGCTGATCGCCTTCAATCACCCTGAACGTTACCTTATCCTGCAAATCGGCCAGGGTGGTTTCCAGCAAGGTTGTTTTGCCTGAGCCTGGAGAGCTGACCAGGTTAATGGCGGTAATTTTTTTAGCAGCAAAGTAACCACGGTTACGTTCGGCCAGCAACTGGTTCCGGCCCAGTATCTCCTGTTCTACTTCCAGTACGGTTTTCCGGTGATGGTGATGATCGTGGGCATGGCCCTGATGGTGGTGTGTGTGGCGGTGATCATGCTGGTGACCGTCCGCCTGAACAAATTCTCCCGGTTTTAAAATGGTGGCCCCGTTTTCCTCCTGGCCACATCCACAGGTGCTGCACATGGTTTTTATGTTTTATGTTTTATGTTCCTGGCTCAAAGTTTCGGGTTCCTGGTTATAGGTTTTGTTTATTCAATTTGCAGGGCTTTTACCCGTAGTTCTTTGCCCTGAAAAATATCCTTAAAATAGCTTCTGCACTCCGGGCAGGCATCAAAAGAATGCGCAATAGCATACTCGGTAGCACATTCCAGGCAGCGGGCCCGGGCCGGTACAAGGTCGATTTGCCGGGCGGCATGCTCCAATACCGTATCCTTTACCGCTACCGGCCAGGCAAAATCGAGCGCAGCCATTTCTATGCCGGCCATCGTGCCTATTTCCAGTTCGATGGCGGTAACCCGGTTGGCCCGGGCTTTCCGGCTCTCATCCTCGGCTATCCTCACTATGCCCAGGGCTATTGATAATTCATGCATCCTTTCCCGTGTTTTCTTTTTTTGACTTGTAATCCGGCAAGTCATCAAGGGCCTCCGTAAGCCCGGGTTGAAAACCCGCGGTAATTTAGAAAGAATATTTTTTCATTTTCCTGATGTAGATCATCTTTTAACAACAAATTATATTTTAATATGCAGCTAAATTCCGCTGATTCTATGGTGTGTTAGGTATATTGAAGAATTGTCTTTGGATAATACCAACTATCGATAATATACCTTTTTTCACCCATGATTGAAACCACAGAAAAACGCCAGACCTATTACGAAAGTATTATTGCGAACGGGTTTTCCCGCAGGGACTTTATGAAGTTCACGGCTTTTATGGCCGCTTATCTGGGGCTGGAGTCATCGGCCATCGGCCAGATAGACAAAGCCCTTAAAACAACCCCCAGGTTACCGATAATCTGGGAACACTTCCAGGAGTGCACCTGTTGCAGCGAGTCGTTCATCCGCACCGACCACCCCATTGTGGCCGATATCCTGTTAGACAAGGTATCGCTCGACTACACGATGACCCTGATGGCAGCCTCCGGGCACCAGGCCGAAGCCGCCAAAAAGGCCACTATGGAAAACTTTAAAGGGGAATACATCCTGGCCGTAGAGGGTTCGGTGCCCATGGGGGCTGACGGCAACCTCTGTTGCATAGCCGGCCGCAGCGCTATCGACCAGCTCAGGGAATCGGCTGCCGGGGCCAAAGCCATTATTGCCTGGGGCAGTTGCGCCTCCAACGGCTGCGTGCAAAGCGCCAGGCCCAACCCTACCGAGGCAACCCCGATCCACAAAATAATTAAAGACAAGCCCATCATCAGAGTGCCGGGCTGCCCGCCTATCGGAGAGGTAATGGCCGGGGTGATTGTTCATGTAATTGCCTTTGGCAAGTTGCCCGAACTTGACAGTCAGGGCCGGCCGAAAGCTTTTTATGCCAAGCGCGTGCACGACAGTTGCTACCGCAGGCCTTACTATGATGCCGGTCTGTTTGTGGAGAGTTTTGACGATGAAAATGCCAAAAAAGGCTATTGCCTGTATAAAGTAGGTTGCCGTGGGCCAATGACCTACAATGCCTGCGGTACCATAAAATGGAACAATGGGGTTAGTTACCCTATCCAGTCGGGCCACGGATGTATTGGCTGCAGCGAAGACAACTTCTGGGACAACGGGCCCTTTTATGAAAGGCTTACCAACGTGCCCGGCTTTGGCATAGAAGAAACAGCCGACAAGGTTGGCGCTATTGCTACCGGTGTGGTTGGTGCAGGCGTGGTTGCCCATGCCGTGGCCGCCAACATTCAGAAGCGCAAAGAGCTGAAAAAGCGGGTAGAAGCCGGCAAAGATGTAGAAAAAAATGTAGAACGTAATATTTGATAACCCCTTAACCTGAAATAAAATGGCTGAAAGAATAGTAGTTGACCCCATCACCCGTATTGAAGGTCACTTAAGAATAGAAGCAGAAATAAAAGATGGTAAAATAGTTGATGCCTACAGCTCCTCGACCATGGTGCGGGGTATTGAAGAAATTGTTAAAGGCCGTGATCCGCGGGATGTATGGGCTTTTGTGCAACGTACCTGTGGCGTATGTACCACAGTACACGCCCTCACCTCGGTAAGGGCTGTAGAAGATGCCCTGGGTATTGTTATTCCCCCCAATGCCGAACTGGTGCGTAATATTATGGAAGGCGCCCTGTACATGCACGACCATGTCGTGCACTTTTACCACCTGCACGCCCTCGACTGGGTAGATGTGGTTTCGGTGCTAAGTGCCGACCCGGCAGAGACGGCAAAGATCGCCCAGAGCATTTCCCACTGGCCGAAGAGTTCCGTAGGTTATTTCTCGGATGTACAGAAGCGCATCAAGAAATTTGTGGACAGTGGCCAACTGGGCATATTTGCCAATGGCTATTGGGGCCACCCGCAAATGAAACTGCCGCCTGCGGTGAACCTGCTGGCGGTAGCCCACTACTTAGAAGCGTTGGAGTGGCAGAAGGAAATAGTGAAAGTACACACCATCTTTGGCGGCAAAAACCCGCACCCTAATTACCTGGTGGGCGGCATGGCCTGCGCTATCAACACCGATGACCCGGGCGGTATCAATGCCGAGCGGCTGGCGTACGTAGGCCACCTGCTGGAAGAAGGAAAGCGGTTTGTGGAGCAGGTGTATATCCCTGACCTGCTGGCCATAGCCTCGTTTTATAAAGACTGGGGCGCCATCGGCCAGGGCTTTGGCAATTATATGGCCTATGGCGATTTCCCCACCAACGGCTATCATGACAAGGCCGGTTTTAAGTTCCCGAGCGGGGTCATCCTAAACCGTGATATTTCGGAAATCCACCCGATTGACCATCGCGACAGCACCGAGATTGTGGAATATGTAAATAAATCGTGGTATGATTATGCCGGTGGTAACGACACCGGGCTGCACCCCTGGGATGGCGAAACCAAGATTAATTATTCCGGTCCGCAACCGCCTTATGAGCACTTGGATGTTGACCAGAAGTATAGTTTCATTAAAACCCCGCGCTGGAAAGGCAAGCCTATGGAAGTAGGGCCGCTGGCCCGGGTGCTGGTGGGCTATGCCAGTGGCCGCGAGGAGTTTAAAGAAGCTGTTGACGGGGCTTTGGCTTACTTAGATGTGCCGGTTACCGCCTTGTTCTCTACCCTCGGCAGAACGGCCGCCCGCGGCCTGGAAACCAAGATTGTAGCCGGCTGGACGATGGAGTTTTATAACCAGTTGCTAACCAATATCAAGAACGGGGATTCCCGTATGGCCAATGCCGAAAAGCTTGCTCCATCTACCTGGCCGAAAGAATGCAAAGGGGTTGGTTATATGGAGGCCCCCCGTGGCGGCCTGGCCCACTGGGTGAAGATCAAAGAGGGCAAGGTAGCCAACTACCAGCAGGTGGTACCTTCTACCTGGAACGCCTCACCGCGTGACCCCAGCGGCCAGATGTCGGCTTATGAAGCCTGCCTGATAGACACTCCGGTGGCCGATCCGGAATTGCCCCTGGAGATCATCCGCACGATTCATTCGTTTGACCCTTGTCTGGCCTGTGCCGTACACCTGTACGATGAACACGGCAAGCATATCGCCCAGGTGCAGAACACCACGGCTTGTACGGTTTAACCACGTAAATGCATCATTATGGAAACAACAGGAATTCATACATTTAAGCGGATATACGTTTGGGAAGGGCCTGTGAGGGCTTTCCACTGGATAAATGCATTCTCACTACTGGCATTGGCGGTAACCGGGGTAATCATTGCCAATCCTCCGGCCATTATGTCGGGGGCGGAAGCAACCAACCGCTACTGGTTTGGCATCACCCGGTTTGTTCACTTTGCGGCAGCCTACATCTTTACCCTGGGCATGGTGTACAGGTTATGCTGGGCTTTTCTGGGCAACAAGTACGCTAACTGGCGGGTTTTCTTCCCTTATACCAAAAAAGGCCTGCATAACCTGGGGCATGTAATAAAACACGACATCTTGTTAATGAATCCTAAAAACTCCGATTTCAGGGAAATTGCCGTAGGCCATAACGCCCTGGCGGCCATGGCTTACTCCGGGTTATTTATCCTGATGGCCATTCAGATCTTTACCGGCTTTGGCCTGTATGCCGACAACGCCACCTGGTGGCTGCCCAAGCTGTTTGCCTGGGTGGTGCCTATGCTGGGGGGCGATGCGGCCGCCCGGTTGGTACACCATATCGTCATGTGGCTGATCGTGATATTCAGTGTCATCCATATCTACCTGGTGCTGTACCACGACTGGCTTGAAGGGCGGGGCGAGGTTTCCTCGATGTTTGGCGGCTATAAATTCATCAGGAAAGAAAGGGTGAAAAAAGATTAACCGGCCCCATGCCTAAAACCGTAGCTAAACAGGAAATTGTTTACGGCCGCCAGCAGGGCGATATCCTGGTGATGGGCGTAGGCAACTACCTGATGGGCGATGAAGGCATTGGCGTGCACATTGCCCAGCAACTGGAAGGCATGAAGCGCCCCGGCTACCTCGATGTACTAGATGGTGGCACGGGGGGCTTCCTGTTAATGAATTATTTTGATGAATATCCGGTGATCATCTTCGTGGATGCCACCATGGACGGCAAACCTCCCGGTACGGTTACGGTAACCAAACCCCGCTTTGCCTCCGATTTTCCCTCTGCCCTGAGTGTGCATGACGTAGGCCTGAAAGATATGATTGAGGCCGTGTATTTGCTGGGCAAGGTACCGGAGATGTACCTGATCACCATCTCCATAAAGGAAATCCGCCCGATGACCATGGCGCTAAGCCCGGAAGTCAAAGCCAGTATCCCCGCAGCACTTGAGAAGATACAGGCGCTGGCTGCCAGCGTGGTGTATTGAATGCAGGCCCGGGCTATTTACTCCCGCCCTCTTGCTTAATCGGGGTTTTGTCTTCTACCAGTTCCCCGTTTTTATACACATATTCAATCGTGAGGTTCCCCTGCTGGTCGTACCAACGGGCCACGCCATCAAGCAGGCCGTCAACATAGTTGGTGCGCTCCATCACCGTGGTACCATTGGCATAGAATTTTTCGCGGGCGCCATGCAGCTTACCCTGGTGGTAGTGCCGGGTTTCTTTCAGCCGCGAACGGTTATACACGGTATATTTTCCTTCCAGCAACCCATCGTGATAGTTTCCTGATTCCAGTAATTGCCCCCGGTTGTCAAGTAGCATATACAGCCCCTCTTTTTTACCGTTCACATAGGCCGTGGTTGACTCAATATAGCCATTGGGGTGATAAACAGTATAGACACCTTGCCGCAGCCCATTGACATAATCCCCTTGCTCCAAAATAGCATTATTTGCATCATAAACCGACACCCGTACTACCCCCGTGCCATCATCATAGGGTTCTTTTACGGCACTGGCAGGTAAATCGGCATACGCACCGGCCGTATTATCACTGTTGGTACAAGCTATGGCCAAAGCCAGCACAGGTAACAAATAAATCCGTTTCATATCGACAAAATTTTTATTGTTCTACCGGGGCAAAAATCGGCAAAAAATAGGTTTTACGCAGGGAAAACAGGATAAATCTTGCTGCGCCCGTGTCTCCTGCAGAAGATACGGGTGGACGGGTGTGAAATTTTGGCTATCCCCTGCCCCTCTGAAAAAAATTGGCCGGGATGACAGAGCTAATGATGGCCGGCATACTTCTCGCCAGCCTCGATCTTTAGCGGCAAGCGGTTGGCTTCATGCGGAAAAAGACAGGTGGCAAATTGGGTAAAAGCACAGGGCGGGTTAAAAGCTTTGTTGAAATCGATATAGGTAACACCCTTTTCATCGGGCCGGGGTACGTAGAGGTAACGGCCGCTGCCATAGGTTTCATGGCCGCTGGTCTGATCATAGATCATGACAAAATATTCTTCATCACCGGCATGGCCCACCGGCTCCAGTGTATAGGGTTTTCCCTTCAGGGTAAAATGTAAGGCCCCGGGCACGGGCTGCTCCAGGTGCATACCCACCTGGTTATGCACCACTACTGTTTTAGGCGGGTGGTAGGGTTCATAGGTAGCTTTTACCCGCCATTTTGGGTCAATGGGGTAGGTTGCAATATGGTTAAAGGTAGTTAGCAGGGGATGGTTATAATCTTTCAGCCGGATGCCGTATTCTATCCCCCGCTTGATAATAAACCAATGCAAATCGCCAAAGCTCATGGTACGCTTAAGCCCGCTGCCGGTATACACCAGGGCGGTATCGGCCGTTATACCCCCGGCAATTTTTACCTGCCCGGGCAGTTCAGGCACAAACCACACCGAATCGTTCCCCAGGATGACCGTGCCCAGATAAGGTGCCGCCTTTACAGGGAAAACAAAGGTGTTGCTGCTATCGGCCCCGATGGTACTGACCTCATCTGTCAGCCAGTACAAACCCGCCAGGTTAAGGAAACCGGTGGGGCCCTTTAACGAATCGATGCGCAACTGCTGCCAGCGCTTAATGGCGGCTATATAATCCGCCTCTGCCTGGTCACCGGTGGCGGTGCACCCCGGTAACAGCAAAGGCAGGATGAGCATCAGCATAAACCAGCCAAAGCCACGGCCATATTTACTGCTGGCCGTTACCATTGTGGGCTTTGAGGTGGAGCAAATCGTTGAGGGCATACGGTTTAAAGGTGGATTTGCCGAGGAAGAGGCGAACGCACTCCTGGATACCTTCGGGGATGGAAGGGTGCGGGTGAACACATTCGGCTATTTCTTCGATACCTTTGTCCATGGAAATGAGCAGGGCGATGGCCTGCATGGCGCTGGAGGCATGTTCGCCCACCACGCGCAGGCCGATGATTTTCATGGCTTCATCGTTGGTGACGAGCATTTTAACAAAACCCTGGGTGTTGCGTTGGGCGATAGCCCGCGGGATTACCTGGTAGTCAACCCTGGCCAGTTTGTAATCGATGCCTTTTTGCCGGGCCTGGATTTCATTGAGCCCCACCCCGGCTACTTCGGGGTTGAGGAACATGATGGTGGAAATATTTTCATACACCAGCTTGCGGGCGGGGGTACCAAAAATGCGTTCCACGGCATAACGTCCTTCCAACTCACCTACATTTACCAGGGCAATGTCGGCCGTAATATCGCCCACGGCATAGATATTGGGCACACTGGTCTGGGTATCATCATCAATAATACCGCGGTTGTCCATCTCCACCCCTACTTCCTCCAGGCCGAGGTTTTCATAGTTAGGCACCCGGCCCACCGATACCAGGGCTTTTTCAACATGAAACACTTCCTTGCGGCCATCGGTATAGGCCAGTTCATATTCAACCTCACCATCAACAATCTCCATACGGACCATGCGTGCGTTGCGGTGGATGAGGATATCGTGGGCCTCCATATTCTGTTCGATCACTTTTACCACATCTTCATCTTCAAACGGCAGGATGCGGTCGCCCTTATCGATAAGGTTGACTTTCGTGCACTTCATCGAAGAGAAGATAGTGGCAAATTCGCAACCGATTACCCCCGCGCCCAGAATAACCATACTTTTGGGAAACTCTTTGAGGTTAGCGATGCCATCGCTGGTCATGATGATATGTTCGTCAATGGGAATACCGGGCAATTTTCGCGGACGGCTGCCGGTAGCAAGGACAATGTACGCGGTTTCTATAGTCAACACTTTACTGCCGGTGGTTATTTCCACCTGGTGGGGCGATTTAAGGTAGGCCCGCCCCCTGATGAAGGTAACTGGCTTGGCTTGGGCCCCGTTGCCGCCATGCAGTTTTTGCAGATGTGAGAAGAGCATATCTTTCCGCTCCTGCACGGCTGCGGCTACCTGGTCTTTAAGCTCATTAAAATTAATTTCCGGGGTGCTCAGGTTATAGCGTGATTTATGCCTGTAGAGGGCATCGACATTGCGGGCCAGTTCCCACCAGGTTTTAGAAGACAAGGCCCCGTTGGTTACCCCGGCACCGCCCAACTCGCCTTTTTCGATGAGCAGTACTTTTTTACCAAAATCAACGGCCCGCATAGCGGCCGCATAGCCTGAGGGGCCGGCACCAATTACACATAGATCGTATTTTTCCATTTTAGTCTGGCCAGCCTACTCCTTTTTGGCTGCTTTGGCCCTGGTGGCCTTGGGCTTAGGGGGTTTGGCAGCCGTTGCTTCAGCTTTTGGTTTGGCCGTTGCCGTAGCCTTTTTGCCGGCAGTAAGTTCCGTCTGCAACTTTTTGGCCTTCCTTGGCCTGCGTACACCGTAGGTACCGTTAATAATTTTTCCTTTCCTGGTTTTCTTATCTCCTTTTCCCATACTTATTATCACTTTAGATTACGCATATTAGCCAATATTAAGCAAAAAACAAATGATTTTCGGGCTAATGGGTAAAATTGTGGATAGAGTTGGTAGTGTAGGGCTATTTTTGTGTTGATGGCACAGGTAATCTACCAATACTATAAAAAAGAGCTGCCGGAGGCTACTATTCTGGTGCGTATTGACCCGGGCACCCTGATGGGGCTGGAGTTGATCATTTTACCGAGCGGGGAAATCAGAAAAACAGCCCGGCAGTTTGATGCCGGTATTTACGAAGAACTTGAGGTTGACGAATTCAGCCGGGGCAAGGCCCTGGCGTTTAACCTGTTGCTTGCCAGGGCCGGGGAGTAGAATTCCCCAGAACACTTTATTTATTCATCTTCGGCACAATTGTCTCTGACGAATTGAACTTTACTAATTTCACCCAATCAATTTTTCCTTTAGCGTCACAAAAATCGTTACCAAATTCTCTGGTGAATTTATTTATCCTTTGGGAATATGATTCTATAAACTCCTCATTTCTTTGCCTGGCGTTATGTCCCAGAGGTTCAATAATTTCAGTGTACAAATCCGCATTACCAGAAATAAACTCCCAGAACTTTTGACCACAATATTTATAATAGTCGCCTTTATCCGGGCTGCTGTCTCGCCCATAGCAACAACCATTTACCGCTACTATATTAAGTTGTGAGTTGCTTGTTCTTAATGTCTTTTTGGCAGTTTTAAAATCTGAAATCATCTTAGAAATCTGGCTACTATTGCCCCAATTTGGCCCGGATTTTATATTAACAATGTATCTTCTTTCACGGTTATCAAATTCTAAATCAACACCAACAATACCAGACTTCTTCCCTCCATAAACTTTACTATTGATAAATATTGCAAGACCTTCTAACCAATCGCCAAAGATTGTTTCCTCATTTGAAGAAATATGAGCGTCAACCAATCCTTTAACAATCTGTTCTGCTGTTAAAACATACTTTGCTTTAAAAAGGTATGGATTCTTTCTTCTTAAAACCTTTGTCAAGCTTAAACTGTCAAGACTTGAAATTCTTTTTTGGTGAAAAATACCAATAT
>Ga0256839_1000949_pt1 | contig 36556 bp, 34 predicted proteins | sample 354166metaG_FD_185968 | JGI IMG/M metagenome (GOLD analysis project Ga0256839, IMG submission 185968) | Hydrothermal vent microbial communities from Mid Atlantic Ridge, Atlantic Ocean - 354-166 | ecosystem: Environmental > Aquatic > Marine > Hydrothermal vents | place: Atlantic Ocean: Mid...
CGCGATAAAGCAGATCGCGCCATGCGTTCATTTTCATCCATATCCACAAATGTTTTACGAACAGTTTCACGAAGCATGTCAAGGTCATCTCCCATCACACCGCGCTGCACAGCTATGTCAACGACATGACCTTTCTTAACAAGTAATCCCTCGTCAACACCAAACACACGCTCTTCGCCCTCAGGCGTTTGCAGTGTCAGGACAGAAGGAACCAGCGCTGTTACGAAATCTATGTGGTTGGGCAACATTCCAAAGCTGCCGTTTTGGGCGACTGCGAACAAATGCGTGGCGCGCCCCGCAAACAAAGTATGTGTAGGAAGGCGCAGCGTGACTTGCATATCGGGTGAAATGCTCATGCCGGATCCCCTTCCATATCCTGCAACCCGCCGATCATGTAATATGCACTTTCGGGGTGATCAAACTTAGTCAGGCCAAGGATCGTTTCACATCCGTCGAGGGTGTCGGCAATCGGCACTTGCTTCCCGACGGAACCGGTAAAGCCCGCCGTAGTAACAAACGGTTGGGTAAGAAACCTTTCCAAACGTCTTGCGCGCGCAACAATCGCGCGATCGGCTGATGACAGTTCTTCTATACCCAGCATCGCGATGATATCACGCAATTCGGCATATTCAGCCAATGTGCGACGTACAGCGCGGGCGATGTCGTAATGGCGCTGGCCAACCACCGAGGGCGTTAACATGACCGAGGTAGAAGCCAATGGATCAACCGCGGGATAAAGCCCCTCGCTTGCCCGTTTGCGCGACAGAACTACCGAGGCTGACAAGTGCGAGAATATATGCGCGGCAGCAGGGTCAGTGAAATCATCTGCGGGCACATAAACCGCCTGAATCGAAGTAATAGCACCTTTGCGGGTCGAGGTGATACGTTCCTCCAAAGCGGCAAGTTCGGTGGCCAGTGTCGGTTGATAACCAACACGCGAGGGCATCCGCCCCAATAGCCCCGACACCTCGGAACCAGCTTGCACAAAACGAAAGATATTATCGATGAGTAAAAGCACGTCTTGCTGCAGGTCATCCCTGAAATACTCTGCCATCGTCAACGCCGAGTGGCCCACCAGAAAACGCACCCCGGGGGACTCGTTCATCTGGCCAAAAAGCATAATGGTCTTATCACGCACCCCCGCCTTGCCCATTTCACGGTATAATTCTTCAGCCTCGCGAGAACGCTCTCCGATGCCACAAAATATACTGACGCCTTTGTAGTGCTGCACGGTATTGTTTACTAATTCGGTAATCAGCACGGTTTTGCCAACACCCGCACCACCGAAAAGCCCCGTTTTCCCACCACGTTCAATAGGTGACAAAAGATCAATGGCCTTTATGCCTGTTTCCAGAATTTCCGAGCGCACAACGCGATCCGCAAGCGGCGGCGGGCCACGATGTATTGGTCTGTATATCGTGGCATCAGGTGCGGCTTTGCCGTCAATGGGTTCACCGAAAACATTCAACATCCGGCCCAGCATCGCTTGACCAACAGGTACTTTAATCGGTTCACCTGTAGCGCGCACGGGTATGCCAAGCCCAAGGCCACGCACAGATGCCAAGGCAATCGCACGAACAACGCCCTCGCCAACAAGCGCCGTAACTTCAAGTGGAACACCCTCCGTATAAAGCAAGTCATGGATATGGGGCACTTCATTAGGAAAGTATACGTCGACAACGCCGCCACGGATCGAAATAATTTCACCTTCGCCCTGCACCAACGCGCGAGCCGACGTGTCCATTACCGTTGGTTGACCATGTTCCATCGAGTTACCTTGTGTGTTCCGGATAAACCCTAATTCAAAATGCTTACCGATCGGATGATGCGCACCCACACCAGAGACTGTCATTGACAGAGATCAATCGAGTGGCCGCCTGTAAGGTAACTGGACAACAGACAGCCGCTCTCAGATTAACCTTACTTGAGTTGGGCTGACCTGCCCCTAAATTGTTATCCAACCTGAACCAGATACAATATGTATTTGCATGCAAATATCTGCATTCATATTGATAGAGATCAATGAGTTGTTAACTCTGCTGGATTAGGTTTCCTCGACGCTAACAATCAGCACGAGTCGCTTTCAATGCAATCGCACATTCAATTTACACCAAAGCAACGCCGTAAAGGCGCATCTTTAGTGTTGTCGATTGTCCTGTCCGTTATCGTTTTGTTAGCGCAGTCAATTCCAGCAATGTCTACACAAAATACTGGAACCTGGATCGAAATTTGCGGCGATGATGGAATATCCATTATTCAAGTCGACGAAAATGGCAACAAACAACAATCGGAATGCGCGCATTGCGATTATTGCTTGCTCCCGTCAGGAAATTTGCAAGGCGTGAGTGTAATATCGCCAAACATTTCTGCGCCAATCGAATTCACCGCCGTTTCATACTCTTCCGATCAGGCTATTTCCCCTGACAGTCCTGAACAATATTGGTCTGCTTGTCGCGGACCCCCAATTGCGAGCACAGAGAAAAACATGTCTACTTTTACCTCTTTGGTTCTCAAAGAGCCCATCCGAGAAGCGCTAAACACATGGGGGAACCCATGCATTTAGTCAAAACATCGGGCCTTCGATTCCCGTTAATATTTCGAATTGTTTCCACTGTATATCTGGTGCTCCTTGCCCTTATATCCGTGGCTCATGCGCAGACCCAACCTATCCTCCAAAAGTTTATCTCTGAAATCCCTGCCGGCGAATTTATCGAGGGTGCTACCGCATACGGTGCTTTCTTAGATGAAATTCCCGTAGTGCCCGTCCTGAACGGACAAGAGATTTTGGGCTATGCCTACATCACTTCGGATTTTGTCAGCACGACGGGTTATTCGGGCAAGCCCATCCACGTGATGGTGGCCATTGATACCGAAGCAAAACTCCTACGTGCTGAACTTGTCAAACATTCCGAACCTATCGTTTTAATCGGCATCCCCGACCGTAAAATCAAGGCTATGACCGAAGGATACTCGGGCCTCGATATTGTAGCCGAAGCCGCAGCCGGCGGATCAGGGCATGATATAGACATTATATCTGGTGCGACGGTGACCATCATGATCATCGACGACTCTGTTGTACGTTCGTCGATCAAAGTTGCTCGCGCCCTTGGGCTTGGTGGTTTGAATAACGACGCCGCCAACGCGGGACCAACCCATGTTTTGAACATGGATAATCGCGATATCACCGATTGGAACACAATGGCCGGTGATGGCACCGTTCGCCGTTTGACTCTGGACATCGGGCAGATCAACGAGGCGTTTGCCGAGACAGGTGATGAGCGGGTTTTGAAACATGAAGAACCGGGCGAACCTGACGACACCTACATTGATATGCAAACCGCACTGGTTTCTGTGCCAAGCATCGGGTTGAGCCTGCTGGGCGAAGCAGAATATGGAAATCTGGTTGAATGGCTGGAAGAAGGCGAACAAGCGATCCTGCTTATGGGGCGCGGGGCGTATTCCTATAAAGGATCTGGCTATGTACGCGGCGGAATTTTTGACCGCATCCAGCTTATTCAAGGCGATATTTCGGTTCGTTTTCATGACCGTCAACAACGCCGCTTGGGGGATTTGGCCGCCGAAGGTGCGCCTACTTTTGCCGAGATGGACATCTTCAAAATTCCAGCGGATGCGGAATTTGACCCGACAAAGCCGTGGCGCATTCAACTGCTGTCACAACGTGTGGTTGGGCCTGTCGAAAAGACATATCTGACGTTTGATCTTGGTTACAATATCCCGCCGCAGTATTTGACTGCACTGGCGCCGACTGCTGCGCCAACCATGGTGGAATCGGACGAGGATGCCGCAGCGCGCGCTGCCCTATGGCAACGCATCTGGAAAGGCAAAACGCTGGAAATCGGGTTGCTTCTCGGCATGTTGACTGTGTTGACAGGCGTCTTTTTCTTCCAGTTTCAAGCCACACGACACGCACGGGCCTTCTATTGGTTCCGCATGGGATTTTTGTTGATCACACTGGTATTCCTTGGCTGGAATCAAAACGCGCAATTGTCGGTCGTTAATCTGATGGCATTAAGCGGCTCGTTGTCCACCGGATTTAGTTGGGATGCCTTCCTGATGGACCCTTTGGTATTTATCCTGTGGGTATCCGTGGCAGTAACCCTGCTGTTCTGGGGGCGCGGCGGATATTGTGGATGGCTTTGCCCGTTTGGTGCATTACAAGAAATCACCAACCAGATCGCGCGTTTTTTCAAGGTTCCACAATGGACATTACCGTGGGGGCTGCATGAACGGCTTTGGCCGCTAAAATACATTATTTTCCTTGCCCTGTTCGGCCTGTCAATCGTGTCTATCCCGCTGGCCGAGCATTACGCCGAAGTTGAACCGTTCAAAACTGCGATCATTCTGAAGTTCGCACGTGGATGGCCCTACGTACTGTTTGCAACCGCGATTCTAGGCATCGGTTTGTTCGTGGAGCGTTTCTACTGTCGCTACCTCTGCCCACTTGGTGCTGCACTGGCAATCCCGGGCCGCATCCGCATGTTTGACTGGTTAAAACGCTACAAAGAATGTGGCTCGCCTTGTCAAACTTGCGCCAATGAATGCTTCGTTCAGGCTATCCACCCAACAGGTGAGATCAACCCGAACGAATGTCTGTCCTGCTTGCACTGTCAAGTGCTGTATCAGGACCACGCGAAATGCCCCGTTGTCATCAAAGGTGACAAACGACGGGCGAAGATGGCTTCCAGCACAGATGCGCTGGACCGTCTCGTTAATCACCCAAACTCAACTGCAACCAAGGAGAGCTAAAATGTCTGATGACATTAAAACCAAGAGCGGAATATCACGCCGTGATGTTCTGACGGGCCCCGGAAAAGGTGCCATTCTTGCCGGTACGATTGCCGCCGTAGGTGGAGGTGCTGCACTAATGGCATCACCTGCCGCTGCAGCTGCCAAAAACGAAGTAGCACCCGGTGAACTAGACGATTATTACGGTTTCTGGTCTTCAGGCCAAGCTGGTGAGTTACGTATTCTTGGCATACCTTCCATGCGCGAATTAATGCGTATACCTGTGTTCAATCGTTGCTCGGCCACTGGCTGGGGTAGCACGAATGAGTCCATCAAAATCATGCGTGATGGCATGATGCAGGAAACCAAAGACTTCCTCGCACTTACCGGTGACGAAGTTTACGACAACGGCGATCTTCACCACCCGCATATGTCCTTCACGGACGGTACATATGACGGTCGTTACGTATTCGTGAACGACAAAGCCAACACACGTGTTGCCCGCGTTGATTGTAAGTTCATGAAATGCGACAAGATGATCGAAATTCCGAATGCATCATCCATTCACGGTCTTCGCCCGCAAAAGTTTCCGCGCACAGGGTATGTGTTTGCAAACGGCGAACATCGCGTGCCGCTGATCAATGATGGCACAAACATGGATGACGTCGAAAACTACGTTTCCATCTTTACCGCCGTCGACGGCGACAGCATGGAAATTTCGTGGCAAATCATGGTTACGGGTAACCTCGATAATGTGGATTGTGATTACCAAGGTAAGTACGCCATGTCCTCGTCGTATAACTCCGAAGGGGCTACCGACCTTGCAGGCATGATGGAAGCCGAGATGGACCATGTTGTAGTATTCAACATCGCCCGTATCGAAGCTGCTGTTGCCGCTGGCAAATACGAAGTACACAACGGCGTTAAAGTTCTGGACGGTCGTAAAGGCTCTGACCTGACTGTTTACATCCCGATCCCGAACAGCCCGCACGGTGTTAATACTGCGCCAGACGGTAAATACGTCATGGTTAACGGTAAGCTATCCCCGACTGTTTCTGTTATCCAGTGGGACAAGATCGAAGCTGTATTCCAAGGTGCTGAACCACGTTCGTGTATCGTTGCTGAACCAGAGCTGGGTCTTGGCCCACTCCACACAGCATTTGACGGCCAAGGGCATGCGTTTACGACGTTGTTCCTCGACAGTCAGATGGTGAAATGGGACATCGACAAAGCTATTCGCCTGTATAACGGTGAAGATGTTGACCCGATCATGGCAAAAACAGACGTTATGTATCAACCGGGCCACAACCATACTTCTATGGGTGAAACCAAAGAGGCCGATGGTAAGTGGTTGATCTCTCTCAATAAGTTCTCGAAAGACCGTTATATAAACGTTGGTCCTTTGAAACCTGAAAGCGAACAACTGATCGACATCACGAAAGATGTACCTGAAGTGGTTCATGACAGCCCGACATTTGCCGAGCCGCATGACTGTGTCATCGTGCGTCGTGATATCGTGAACCCTGACAGCATCTGGAAGCGTGACAACCCGATGTGGGATGATGCCCGCAAACAGGCTGAAGCTGATGGCGTTGTGCTGGAAGACGGCCACGATGAAGTCATCCGGGACGGCAATAAAGTACGTGTTTACATGTACTCCTCCGCGCCGGTCTTCTCGATGGACCAATTCACCGTTAAACAGGGCGACGAGGTTACTGTTTACGTGACCAACATCGACGATGTGGACGATCTGACCCATGGGTTCTCGCTGGGTAATTACGGCGTTTGTATGGAAGTAGGGCCGCAAGCAACTGCGTCGATTACCTTCATCGCAGGCCGCCCCGGTGTTCACTGGTACTATTGCCAATGGTTCTGTCACGCCCTCCACATGGAGATGCGCGGCCGGATGTTGGTTGAGCCTGCGTAAGGATAGTTTCAATGATGTTCCGTCTGTTCATGCTATTTGTTTTTCTGCTTCCGGTTTCCCCTTCCGGAGCGCGCGAAACAGTTGTGCCTGCAACAGACGGGGCACTAATCGAGACTTTGAAAACAGCTCAGGCGGGGGATATCCTCCGCCTGATGCAAGGCACATATTTTGGACCGATCGTAATAGAGGTTCCGTTGACATTGATCGGCGAAGGGGCCGTGATTGACGGGCGCGAAATTGGCTCGGCCATTACAGTTAATGCACCGGATGTGACGATTGAAGGCCTGACGGTTATTGGTTCAGGGTCCGGTGGTGACGGGCTGGATGCAGGGATTACATTAACGAAAACCGCTGACCGCACAGTGGTGCGTGGCAATACATTGCTTGGCAATTTGATCGGTATTGACGTTCACGGCGCGAAGGATGCGTTGATTGAAGGAAACACCATCGTTGGGCGACAAAGTGCCCGCATGAATGATCGCGGCAACGGTATCTATATATGGAACGCCCCCGGCACGCGGGTAATCGGCAACGATGTGCGTTTTGGGCGCGACGGGGTGTTTGTGAACACCTCGAAGAATAACGAGTTTCGCGGCAACCGTTTTCGCGACCTGCGATTTGCGGTGCATTATATGTATGCGAATAACTCGCTTGTCACGGGGAATATTTCCGAAGGAAACCATCTGGGCTATGCCATCATGTATTCTGATAACGTACGGATCGAGGGGAACCTCTCCGACGGGGATCGCGACCACGGGATTATGATGAACTACACCAACAAAAGCGAAGTAGTTAACAACACAATTCGGCAGGTTAATGATAAATGTGTGTTCATTTACAACGCCCACAAAAATACATTTACAGGTAACGTATTTGAGGGTTGCGGCATCGGCATCCACTTCACCGCCGGATCCGAACGTAACGAAATGTCTGGCAACGCTTTTATTGCCAACCGCACACAGGTGAAATACGTCGGCTCCAAATGGGTGGATTGGAGCGTGGGCGGCAATGGGAATTACTGGTCAGACCACGCCGCCTTTGACCTGAACGGTGACGGCATCGCCGATAGCGCATACCGCCCGAACGATATAATGGACCATGTACTCTGGACCCAACCCGCCGCAAAATCCCTTTTGGGATCACCGGCTGTGCAACTTATCCGTTGGTCCCAATCCGCCTTCCCCGCCATGTTACCCGGCGGCGTTATTGACCGCGCACCGTTAATGCAACCTGTGCGCCCCGAAATTCCTGTCTGGAAAGAAATTCAATGACAACTTTGAATATTGAAAATGTGAGCAAGAAATACGGCACGCTGGAAACAGTTAAAGGCGTCAGCCTGTCCTTGCAGGCCGGTGAACGTGTCGCACTCCTTGGCCATAATGGTGCGGGCAAAACCACGTTGATGCGGATGATCCTTGGGCTAACCCCGATAACATCAGGCCGGATCGAGGTTCTAGGCACGGAGGCCGGTGCGCGCCGCGCCCGAAGCGCCATCGGATTTCTACCCGAAAGTGTCGCCTTTCACGGCGCCTTAAGTGGCCGCGAACAATTGCAACATTTCGCACGTCTAAAATCTGTCAGCATGAAACGCGCCGATGATCTGTTGGACCGCGTCGGCCTGTCGGACGCCGCTGACCGCAAAATCCGCACCTATTCCAAGGGCATGCGACAACGGATTGGATTGGCGCAAGCCTTACTGGGTCAGCCAAAACTAGCATTACTGGACGAACCCACCTCTGGCCTTGATCCGATTTCGCGGCACGAATTTTACGATATCGTTGCCGATTTGGCGAATTCCGGTTCGGCCGTGCTGCTTTCATCTCATGCTTTAACCGAACTTGAAGCCCGCACCGACCGGATCGCGATTATGAGCAAGGGCAACCTGTTAGCAGACAGCAGCCTTAGCGAGCTTCGCCATTCTGCGCAGTTGCCTATCCAAGTTCATGTCACAACATCAGAGGCAGACGCTGACCGCATCGCCGCAGAACTAGGCGGGGCGCGAGTTAACGGACGCTCGATCACGTTGACGTGCCAACAGGACGACAAAATCGCGATGCTTGGTCAGATTGCCTCGCTTGGAGCGGTGATAAAGGATGTCGATGTCATGCCCGCCAGTCTGGAAGACCTCTATCGTCACTACAGTATTTCAAAGGAGGGTGCGTGATGTCCATAATTGCTATCGCAAAGTTGGAATTGTTAATCGCACGCCGCAACATGTGGGTTGCTACATCCGTTATCCTGATGGGATTATTTACGGTCGTCCTAACACTGGCAGGCGGCGCACCCACGGGTTCGCTTGGGATTGATCCCCTGACGGTTGCCGTCACTTCCATCACCACCTTGTCGGTTTATCTGATCCCGCTGATCGGCCTGCTGTTGTCCTTCGACGCTATCGCCGGAGAATCCGAACGCGGCACACTGGCGCTTAGCCTGACCTATCCACTATCACGTGGAGAAATCCTGATTGGCAAGTTCCTCGCCCACTTCTGCGTATTGGCATTTGCGATCGCCGTGGGGCTTGGCCTGACCGCCGCCTTAACAATTTGGCAATACGGCGCGGCTGATTTGTCGTTTGCCCCACTGGCCAAGCTGTTTGCCACTTCGCTGGCGCTAGGGGCCGCGTTTTTGGGTATTGGATATCTTGTGTCCAGCCTCGTGCGTCAAACCGGTGTTGCATCCGGTATCGTCATAATCATCTGGCTGGTATGCGTGGTTCTATACGACTTGGGCCTGCTTGGTGCATTAGTTGCAGATAATGGCGGAACCTTCACCAAGACCATCTTCCCATGGCTTCTGGTGGCCAACCCCGCTGATGCATTCCGGCTGATCAATATGCCTGACGGTTCCGTTTCTGAACTGGCATCGGGCATAAACGCTGCGGGTGGCGCGTCCGGAACTTTAGGTCAATTGGTATCCTTGCTGCTTTGGCCAATCATTGCATTATTTTTCGCGTGGATAGCATTCCGAAAGGTAGAGCCATGAAACTATCATTAGCCCTGATTTTGCCGCTCGCCTTTCTGGCCGGATGCAAGGACGAAACCGTAAACCTCGTAATTCCAGAACCTCTGGTGTTGACCGAAGAGGCCGCCGGCCACTATTGCCAAATGATAATACTGGAACACCAAGGTCCAAAGGCGCAGGTGCATCTTGAAGGATTCCCTGCCCCCTTGTGGTTCAGTCAGGTGCGCGACGGTATCGCATATTTGAAATCGCCAGAACAAAGTGCCGGTATTTTGGTGTTATATGTGAACGATATGGGCGAAGCTGTAAGTTGGCAAGAACCCGGAATCGATAACTGGATAGATGCTGCCACCGCGTATTTTGTTGTCGGATCGAATGCTATTGGCGGCATGGGTGCCCCTGAAATAGCCCCCTTCAGCGAACTTGCAAAAGCCCAACAATTTATTACCGAACACGGTGGCGAGGTTATGTCGCTAGACGAAATTTCCGCCGAAACCGTTCTTTCCCCCGTTGAATTTGATGCCCCCGCACTGGAGACCTCCGAATGACTACCCGTAGAAGAGCCTTAACTATTCTCGCAGGCGCCGCCATTTTACCAGTACTGGGCGCGCGCGCAAATGCCGCCGTTAGCCAGTGGAACGGCATCGCGCTCGGGGCAAACGCACAGATCGTCCTTGATCATCCAAATGCTGATCGACTGATTGCCAGCGCCGTAAAAGAAATTCACCGACTAGAGGGCATTTTTAGCCTTTACCAAGAAAACAGCCAGCTATCCCGCCTGAACCGAGATGGCATACTTCACGATCCAGCCTTTGAGATGATCGAATTACTTTCAATATGTTCCAACATTAACGCCCGCACAAATGGCGCATTTGACCCAACGATTCAAACGTTATGGGCGCTCTATGCCGAGACGATTTCACAAGGGGCCTCTCCATCCGCAGCAGCAATATCAGACGCGATACAGCTGACGGGATGGAAGCATGTAACGTACTCTGGCAACGAAGTGAGCTATGGTCGACAGGGCATGGGCTTAACCCTTAACGGAATTGCGCAAGGGTATATCGCTGACAAAGTCACCAAACTATTCCGCGACCAAGGCGTCAGCAACGTGCTTGTGAACACAGGCGAAATATCAGCTGTGGGTGCTGCACCTGACGGCAGTGATTGGCGGGTTAAATTGGGCAACGCCGATGGCCCCAATTTAAGGTTGAACAACGCATCAGTTGCAACATCAGCCTCGCTCGGCACTACCTTTGATGCAGACGGAAAGATCGGGCATATTCTGGACCCACGCACCGGCTATCCGGGCGGTGTCTGGTCGCAAGTCAGCGTAGTTTCCAAATCTGCCGCCGAAGCAGACGGGCTGTCCACAGCTTTCAGCCTGATGACTGATGCTGAAATTACAGCCGCCAAAGGAAACTCCGAGGTTTACCTGCGCTAAAGTGCGGGAATCTGTATTGAATGCACGGTTTTCTGCATCCCAACGATGCATTGTACTGGCACGCCACCTGTCGCATGTTAAGCTGCTGAAAATCAGCTTCTCACCGGAAAGTGCCAAACACAATGACCGACTTCACAAAGACCAAAGCTATGTTTCACATTCCAGATGGCACAATTTATCTGGACGGAAACTCGCTTGGCCCCCTCCCCAAAGATGCACCGGTTCGGGTTGCAAACATGTTGAAAGACGAATGGGGAGACATGCTAATCACCGGTTGGAACAAAGCTGGCTGGATGCAACAACCAACGTCGGTTGGTAATCGCATCGCAGGCTTGATCGGAGCCGAGGAAAACAGCGTCATCATGGGCGACACCTTGTCAATCAAGGTCTATCAGGCCGTCGCCTCCGCACTGGAACTAAACCCGACACGCAAGGTTATACTGTCCGACAACGGCAATTTCCCAACGGATTTGTATATGACCAACGGTCTGATCCGCACGTTAAACGATGGCCATCAGTTGCGAACCGTTAACCCCGAAGATGTTGAGGCCGCGATTGACGAAACCGTCGCCGTATTACTGCTGACTGAGGTCGATTATCGCACGGGTCGCAAGCACGACATGCAGCGGTTAACCGCAAAAGCGCACGCGGCCGGGGTTATCACGGTCTGGGATTTAGCCCATTCAGCGGGCGCACTGCCAATCGACCTGTCCGGATGTAACGCGGATTTTGCGGTTGGTTGCACCTATAAATATCTTAACGGCGGCCCCGGTGCGCCTGCTTTCATCTATGTTGCTCCGCGACATGCCGATAAGGTTCAGCCTGCATTGTCCGGCTGGCTTGGGCACAAAGCCCCCTTTGCCTTTGATCTTGATTACAAACCCGGCCATGGGATCGAGCGCATGCGCGTTGGCACCCCGCCCGTGATCGCGCTTGCGGTTTTGGAGGCCGCGCTCGATATTTGGGATATGGCCGACATCAAGGATGTTCGCGCGAAATCCATTGAACTTTGTGATATGTTCATCACCGAAGTAGAGGCCCGCTGCCCGCAGTTAACCCTTGATACGACCAGCGATGGCACTGCGCGCGGCTCGCAGGTTTCCTTTCGGTTCGCCGACGGTTATGCGGTCATGCAGGCCTTGATCGCGCAAGGCGTCGTTGGGGATTTCCGCGCACCAGATACAATCAGGTTCGGGTTTGCCCCGCTTTATATTGACGAGGCAGACGTGATGGCAGCGGTCGATATACTGGAAAACATCATGACGAACGATCTGTGGAATACCGACGCGTTCAAAACCAAGTCAGTCGTGACCTAAGCCAGAAACATGACCAACACATACGACACAATCATCCTTGGCGCAGGTGCTGCCGGCCTTATGTGCGCGCTAACCGCCGGGCAACGCGGGCGCCGGGTTCTATTGTTGGACCATGCCGACAAGGCTGGCAAAAAAATCCTTATATCGGGCGGCGGGCGGTGCAATTTCACCAACACAGACACCCGCCCCGAACGGTATCTTTCCAACAATAAACATTTCTCCAAATCTGCACTCAGCCGCTACACACCCAGCGATTTTCTTGAACTGATCGATCGCCACAACATCGCGTGGCATGAAAAAACGCTTGGGCAATTGTTTTGTGATGGCTCGGCCAAACAGATAGTGGCGATGCTGCTGGCGGAATGCGCAAAGGGGCACGTCGAGATAACGCTGGGGCATAAAGTCGATACGATCCGGTTTGTGGATGGCAGCTATCTGGTCAAACACAACGGCCAGACCGCAGTTGCGTCCACGTTGGTGATTGCAACGGGCGGCCCCGCAATTCCGAAAATGGGGGCGACATCCTTCGCGTATGACGTTGCCCGCCAGTTCGACTTAAAAGTCGTACAGCCCACACCCGCACTGGTCCCCTTCACGCTTAGTCACGATGAACAACTGTTTCGCGCGTTGTCCGGTGTATCAACGGAAGTGATCGTGCGCTGCGGTCCGGTGGAGTTTCGCGAGGCGGCGTTGTTCACGCATAAAGGCCTGTCCGGCCCCGCTATTTTGCAGATTTCATCCTACTGGAAGCCAGGGCAAAGCATCGGCATAAATTTTCTACCCGATCTGCCTACTGGCTGGTTGATCGAAGCCAAACGCACCCGCGCACGATCCCATTTCAGGGCCGTTCTAGGGCAACATTTACCGGACCGTTTAACACAAGCCTTGGCTGAACGGGTGAACTTGGTTGGCGAATTAGCCAATCAATCAGACACAAAGCTCGCTGATATTGAAGATATGTTGTCCAACTGGATATTTACGCCCAACGGAACCGAAGGTTTCGCCAAAGCCGAGGTTACCCTTGGAGGCGTCGATACAGACGGGTTGTCCTCCAAAACCATGGAAGCAAAAAAACAACCAGGGCTTTACTTCATTGGCGAGGCCGTCGACGTCACAGGTTGGCTTGGTGGGTACAATTTCCAATGGGCATGGGCCAGCGGTTGGGCCGCCGGACAGGTGCTTTAGGGGTGGTAATTCTCGCGTTTGAACGGAATTTCCGATACCTCGCACTCCAATTCCTGCGCATATTGATGCCCCGCATAAACCGCCATCGCGATAGTACCAGGCGCATGACAATCCGCGATACGCGTCACGGATTTGATGCCGTTATCCGCGAAAGCATCAGACTGCGCCATCAAGGCATCGTACACCGTGCTATCGGGTCTGCGCGTCGTGATCGGAATAACCGTATCCGCCGCGATATGTTGTATTTTGCCCGTGTATTCACAGCTCAACGTAACCTCCCCCATCCCAATACTACTTAAGGAATGCGTGCAAATCACGGCCACCCCTTTTTCCAGCAAGCGTTGCTGAATGCGGTGTTGCTCCATCGTCATCTCTGTCCATTCCGCAACCATGGTGGAGGGCGTCACTAGCGTTACATCGTGGCCCAAATCGCGCACATGTTCCGCAATTACGCTGCCCATGTAGTAATGCTCGTCGTCAAAAATAACGACCTTCCCATCCACTGTGCCACCCTTCAAAATGTGGTCTGCACTAACCAACTTCGTGGCCTCCGTAGCCTGCAAGGGGCGGATGATCGAACGTCCAACCCCGTCGCTTCGCCATGCGGCCCCTGATGCCAGAAGCACATGTTCAAAGCCGAATTCCAGCACCTGATCTGCTGTTAAGCGACTGTTAAGGTACGTCTCCACATTCGATTTCTGGCCAATCATATAGGTACGATGATCCGCCACACGTTTCCATTCCCCAAGGCCCGGCATGCGGGATTCCAGCAAAACACGCCCACCTAATTCCTCGGCCCCGTCAGCCAAGATCACATCGTATCCACGCTTTGACAGCGCCAGTGTCGCCTCCAATCCTGCGGGGCCACCCCCAAGAACAAGCACGGAGGCATCACTCTTCTTGCGGGAAATAATCTCAGGATGCCAACCTTTGCGGTATTCCTCTGCGATAGTGGGGTTTTGCGTGCAGCGCATCGGTGTCGATGTGAAATCCCCTGCAACACACATGTTACAACCGATGCATTCGCGAATTTCGTCGTGGGACCCTCCTCAATCTTGTTCGGTAAATACGGGTCGGCAATGGACGGTCGCGCGGCCCCGATCAAATCCAGAACACCCCGCTTGATTTGCGAGACCATCGCATCGGGCGAGGTAAACCGCCCTACCCCGACGACGGGCTTATTCGTCGCCTGCTTAACAAATTTGATGTATTCCTCTTGCGACCCTTCGGCCCCGAACCTTGAAGGCAACGAGTCATTTTCCCACCCCGCGATATTTACATCCCACAAATCCGGTAGGTCAGATAACATCTCGACGATCACTTTGCCCTCAACATCCCAACGCATGCCGTCCTCGCCCATCAGTTCGTCGACCGCGAAACGGAAAGCAATGGCGCAAGTATCCCCCACGGCCTCTTTCGTATCTTCAAGGATTTCACGCACCAGCCGCACACGGTTTTCCAGACTGCCACCATACTCGTCCGTACGGTGGTTATACCGCGATAGCATGTAATGCATCAGCAGGGTCATATTGTGGCCGGCATAAACGTAAACGATGTCATATCCGGCTTTCTTGGCCCGCAACGCTGCATCCCTGTGCCAGCGGCGTAAATCGCGGATATCCTGCTTATCCATCCCGCGCGCTTGCAGCGGATGCACATATGTCGTTGCCATATCGCTGGGCGCAAGAGGCGGCATTCGCGAGGTGTAATTTGCGACATTCGCACCGTTATGCACCAGTTGAATGCCCGCCAACCCGCCGTTTTGATGCACCGCATCGGTCATTAATCTATGCGTGGGTATATCGCTGTCATCCCACAATCGCATCTCGACAGCAGGGGACAAATCACTGGAGGGATGAATTTCGCATTCTTCGGTGCAAACAACACCCCATCCGCCCGCCGCTTTCATGCCGCGCATCGCGGCCATGGCTTTGGGATACCGATGCCCCATGCCGTTACAATGCGGCACCTGATAAAACCTGTTCTTCGTCGTTATCGGTCCGATTTTGACGGGTTCGAACAGGATATCGTATCGTTTATCACGGGTCATTTCTGTACTCCTTGTGGCGCAGACATTTCGTATGGTGAATAAAGTTCGTCTGGCCGCAAGGGGATATAGAAAGATCAGTGCGTCGCGGGGGTCACCATGGCTTCAATGGTCGATTTCATATTAACCGCCCCGATGGAGGCGCCTTTTTCATCAACAACATTCGCCGTCTCTTGGCCTGAATCTGACAGCAACTTGGCAGCATCCTCTAAACGGCTACCGCTTGGAATACTCACAGATGCGGCACCATTCGCGCCCGTATCCATTATCGTATCAACCAAGATTACGCGGCCTCGGTTCACCTCTTTCACGAAGTCCGCGATATAGGAATCCGCAGGCTTTAGAACGATTTCCTGCCCGGTGCCTTGCTGGATAACGGCCCCGTCGCGCAGAATTGCGATGCGGTCGCCAAGGCGCAATGCCTCGTCAAGGTCGTGAGTGATGAACACGATGGTTTTGTGAAGCTCTTCTTGCAGCTCCAACAGGATGGATTGCATATCCATGCGGATCAACGGATCAAGGGCGGAAAACGCCTCGTCCATCAACAATATATCCGCGTCATTCGTTAACGCACGAGCAAGCCCGACGCGCTGTTGCATACCGCCCGACAACTCGTTGGGATAGCGATCTTCATAGCCATCAAGCCCCACACGGCCCAGCCAGTGGCGTGCCCGTTCCTCGGCGTCTTTCTTGCCAACGCCCTGCAATTCCAACCCGAACAACGTGTTATTAATCACCGTCCGGTGCGGCAACAAAGCGAACTTCTGAAACACCATCGCGGTTTTATGGCGGCGGAATTCACGCAGATCGGAGGCGGACATTTTACAAACATCCTCGCCCTGATAAATCACCTCGCCCACAGTGGGGTCAATCAGGCGGTTGATGTGGCGGATCAGGGTAGATTTTCCCGAACCAGACAATCCCATGATCACCTGAATTTTAGCCTGTGGCATGGTAATGTTAATGTCTTTCAAGCCCAAAACATGCCCGTGTTTGGCGTTCAGTTCATCCTTGGACATCCCGCCTTTTACCGCCTCGATATACTTCTTACCGTTCGCGCCGAATATCTTGTAAAGGCCGCGAACATCAATGCTGTTATCAACCATGGATCACCTCTGAGTGTTTTTGCAAGCGTTTACCGAATTTTTGGGAAACGCGGTCGAAAACGATCGCGATTGCAACAATCGCAAGTCCGTTCATTAATCCAAGTGCCAGATACTGGTTGTTAACCGCTTTCAGAACTTCGGAGCCAAGCCCGTTAACGCCGATCAGCGCGGCTACAACCACCATAGCCAAGGCCATCATAATAGTCTGATTGACGCCTGCGAAAATGTTGGGCAACGCGAGCGGCATTTGCACTGTCCACAGCTTTTGCCTTGATGAGGCGCCAAATGCATCGGCGGCCTCAAGTACGTCTTTATCCACAAGGCGAATGCCCAGATTGGTCAGACGCACCACCGGCGGGATGGCGTAAATGCACACAGCAATCAAACCCGGAACTTTACCGATGCCCAGCAACATAAGGATAGGGATCAGGTAAACAAAACTCGGGATCGTTTGCATAATATCAAGCACCGGCGTGATAACGGATTGCGTTCGATCAGATTTTGACATCAAAATACCAAGCGGAATGCCGATCATAATACACAGCGCCGTTGATACCGAAATCAGGGCTAGGGTGAACATCATATCCTCCCACATTCCGAGGTATCCAACCACCAGAAGTGTCACAACAGTACCGGCCACCAGCCCCCAAGTGCGCGCGCCAGCATAAACCAGCGCGGCTAAAATCAGGATCATCAAAGGCCAAGGTGTGGCGACCACCAGTTTTTCAAACCAAACGAGTATACGCAGCAATGGATCAAAAAAATCCTCGATACTGGCGCCCCATTCACGGGTGAATGCTTTGAAAGTTTCATCAATTCCCTTTTTGAAATCCCGCAAATCGGTGCGGCTCATTTCTGGAAACTCCGTGACTATTTCTATGAATGATTTGCCTGTGAAAATACCCATTTTCGACCCCCTGATCGCTATAAACACAAAGGCCCGCCGAGCGTTCGGCGGGCCCTGTTATTAGTTTAACAGTACATGGATTAAAGCGCCGCTTTAACTTTCGCTGCAACCTCTTCGGAAACCCATGTTGTCCACAGGTCTTCGTACTGGATCAAGAACTCAAACGCAGCATCTTCGCCGTCTGCTTGCTCATCAGCCATGTACACCAACATTGTGCCCATAACGTCGCCGGGGTAAACGCGCGCTGCAAGATAGTCATTGATCTCGCCGCCGTTTTTCATGAAATCGTCTGTAACGATCGTGAACACTTCGGATTTAACCCACGAAGTCTTCTGTGGATCGGCACAACCTTCTTGCGAGATACAAGTGTTCCAATGCTCGGCCCCTGCAAACTCGACACCAAATGGCACTGCTTGCATGTTATATTTGCCGATAATGGATGTTGGCGACCAGTAGTAACCCAACCAGTTTTCGCCGCGCTCATTGGCTTTGGCGATAGACGCATCAAGACCAGCAGCCGAACCCGGATCAATCAGAACCCAACCTTTTTCAGCCATATCGTAGGCTTCGAACAGGTTGTTGTTCACGTGCTGACAACCCCAACCGGCAGGACAACCAACAAAGGCACCTTTCGAGGGGTCTTCTTGCGATGGGAACAGATCAGGACGTTCAATCCAGTCCAACACAGTTTTCAGTTCCGGGTTTGCTTCGGCAGTATATGGTGGAACCCACCAGCCTTCGCCAAGACCAGTGATCGGGCCAAGGTTAACCGAATGTAAACGGCCCTCGGCAATCGCGGTGTCGACCAGTTCGCGAACACCGTTCACCCACTGCTCGCCAGCAATGTCAGGCACGCCTTTTGAATCCATAGAAGCAAAAATCGCGGATGTACCGCCGACGATCAGTTCAACGTTACAGCCATAGCCTTCTTCGAGGATAATTTTATCGACATTGGCCAGCAGTTCACCGGACGCCCAGTTGAACTCTGCCATTGTGATGTCGCCGCATTCCTGTGCCATAGCACCGCCGGCCGAAAGGCTTAACGCGACTGTTACTGTTGCGAGTAGCTTTTTCATTGATATTTCTCCGTGTTGGTTATTGGTAATTGTTGTTACTTGTTAGCGTCGCAATAAAAAAACATCCCGTTGATCACACACGAACCGTGAATGTGACTGCCCTCGGAAAACGACAATTCGCTAACTGTTGAATTTTTTTCATAGGGCTAGCATAACTTTCTAAACCCAAATGAATAGCCTTCAGCGACATATTTTTGTCGGAAAACGAAGACTTGGTGATTAATAACCCACAACTGCGTGACGCAAAGCGCGACCTCCAACACAACACCCTCACCTTCCGGTGGTTGTGGAAGGGGTCTATAGGTTACAGAATAATGCAGTAATTAAATATTATTGTAACATATATATTGCACCGAATCAAAAAATTTCGTATCACCGACCGTACGGTCAGCTTATGATCAATCAGGAGACACCATATGGACGCCTTTATATGCGATGCAGTCAGAACGCCGATTGGCCGCTACGGCGGGGCGTTATCGTCTGTTCGCACGGATGATCTGGCCGCCATCCCTATTGCCGCGCTGCGTACCCGCAATCCCGATGTGGATTGGGCTAGCGTTGACGACGTGATCTATGGTTCCGCCAATCAGGCTGGCGAAGACAACCGCAACGTTGCACGCATGGCTGCCCTGCTGGCAGGGCTGCCAATTGATGTGCCTGGCACCACGATTAACCGTTTATGTGCATCTGGTATGGACGCCATCGGCATGGCCGCGCGTGGTATTCGTGCAGGGGATTACGACTTGGTCATCGCAGGCGGTGTCGAAAGTATGAGCCGCGCACCCTTCGTTATGCCCAAGGCCGACACAGCTTTCAGCCGTACAAATACAGTCTATGACACCACCATCGGCTGGCGGTTCGTCAATCCAAAGATGGAGGACGCATACGGCATCGACTCCATGCCTCAAACCGCAGACAATGTCGCGGCGGACTATAACATCAGCCGCGAAGACCAAGATGCCTTCGCCGCCCGCAGCCAAGCCCGATGGGGCACGGCCCATGCAGCAGGCCTGTTCGCGGATGAAATCATTCCGGTCAGCGTGCCACAACGACGGGCCGACCCGATTATCGTTAATACAGACGAACACCCGCGTGTCGGAAGCACGGCTGATAAGCTGGCCAAACTTCGCGCGATCAACGGGGCAGACCTGACGGTAACGGCAGGCAATGCTTCCGGCGTTAACGATGGCGCGGCGGCCTTGTTGCTGGCCAATGAGGCCACGGCGCTTAAGAACGGGTTAACACCTATGGTCCGCGTCGTCGGTATGGCGGCCGCAGGCGTTGCACCGCGCGTTATGGGGATCGGTCCGGTTCCCGCCACCCGCAAAGTGCTGGCGAAGGCTGGTCTAACGATCGACCAGATGGATGTGATTGAACTCAATGAAGCATTCGCCAGTCAAGGCTTGGCAACATTGCGCGAACTCGGAATTCCCGATGACGCGGCACATGTCAATCCGAACGGTGGCGCGATTGCGCTGGGGCATCCGCTGGGCATGTCTGGCGCACGTTTGGCGTTAACCGCAGCGTATCAGTTGAAACGAACAGGCGGGCGTTATGCGCTTTGCACCATGTGCGTCGGGGTCGGGCAAGGTGTCGCCATGATCCTTGAGCGCGTTTAAGGGAGAACACTAATGTATGCACAAATGGTGAAAACCTCCGGCAACGGCGTTAAAGCCCGCGACGAGATGAGCGATAACGAGCGCGCCTTTCAGGACCGCATCGACGCCGGCGAAAAGATTGAACCGAAAGACTGGATGCCGGACGATTACCGCCTAACGCTGATGCGGCAGATCGGGCAACACGCGCATTCCGAAATCGTCGGACAATTGCCGGAAGGCAACTGGATCACGCGCGCGCCGACACTGGAACGCAAAGCCATCCTGATCGCCAAAGTGCAAGACGAGGCTGGCCACGGCCTGTACCTTTACTGCGCAGCCGAAACCCTTGGCGTTAGCCGCGACGAGTTGATCGAGGAACTCCACGCAGGGCGCATGAAGTATTCGTCAATCTTCAACTACCCGACCCTGAACTGGTCCGATATGGGCGCGGTTGGCTGGCTGGTTGATGGCGCGGCGATCATGAACCAAGTTCCCCTGCAACGCACATCGTATGGTCCCTACTCCCGCGCGATGGTACGCGTCTGCAAAGAGGAAAGCTTTCACCAACGCCAAGGCTATTCCATCATGTTGAAGATGGCGACAGGCACAGATGCCCAAAAAGCCATGGCGCAGGATTCCCTGAACCGGTTCTGGTATCCATCCTTGATGATGTTCGGCCCACCGGACGCAGATTCCGTGCATTCCGAACAATCCATGGCATGGAAAATCAAGATCAACACCAATGACGAACTTCGCCAGAAATTTGTCGACCAGACCATCCCGCAGATCGAATATCTGGGCCTTGAGTGTCCCGATAAAACCATCGCGTGGAACGACGAAAAAGGCGGATATGATTATGCCCAGCCTGACTGGAACGAGTTTTTCAACGTCATCAAAGGCAACGGCCCTTGCAATAAAGAACGCCTCGCCGCCCGCGTGAAAGCCTGGGAAGACGGTGAATGGGTGCGTGATGGATTGCTGGCCCACGCCAAGAAAAAAGCTGCCCGCGTTGCGGCGGAATAAGGAGAGATCAGATGTCTAACGAATGGCCCCTATGGGAAGTATTTATTCGCGGTCAACACGGCATGTCGCATCGCCACGTCGGCAGTTTGCACGCGCCAGACGGTGAAATGGCAATCAAAAACGCCCGCGATGTCTACACGCGCCGCAATGAAGGCGTCAGCATTTGGGTGGTGGAGGCCGCGAACATCTCGGCGTCCTCCCCCAGCGGCAAAGGCCCACTTTACGAGCCGTCAAATTCGAAAGTCTACCGTCACCCGACATTCTTCGACATCCCTGATGACGTGGGGGCGATGTGATGACGCGCGATGAAGCCCTGTTTGAATTTCTGCTGCGCCTTGGCGACAACACCAGTATTTTAAGCCACCGCGTTTCCGAATGGATCGGGCACTCGCCCGTTCTTGAGGAAGACATCGCACTAGCCAATACCGCGCTTGATCTGATCGGCCAGACACAGCTTTGGCTGGGATTGGCAGGCGAGATTGAAGGCAAAGGCCGAACCGCCGACAATCTGGCCTACCTGCGCGACGCATGGGATTACCGCAACCTGCTGCTGGTGGAACGCCCCAACGGGGATTTCGGCAAAACCATGATGCGGCAGTTCTTGTTTGACGCATGGCAAAGCCTGATGCTGGGCAAATTGCTGGCATCCAGCGACCCACGCGTGGCGGAAATTGCAGCGAAGGCGTCAAAAGAGGTCGCCTACCACTTGGAGCGTTCCGCAGACACGATCGTTGGCCTTGGTGACGGGACCGAGGAAAGCCACAACCGGATGCAAGCCGCACTTGATGATCTATGGGATTACACCGGCGAGATGTTTATCAGCGACGAGGTTGATGAAGTTCTGGCGACTGAGGGCATCGCCCCGAATGCGGCATCCTTGAAAGCCGAGTGGGAAGAACTGGTTGGCCGTATCCTGACCGATGCAACCCTGACCATCCCCGCCAAAAGTTACGCGCACAAGGGTGGTAAATCCGGCGTTCACACCGAACACCTCGGATTTATCCTTGCTGACATGCAGTTCTTGCAGCGCGCTTATCCCGGCGCATCATGGTAAACGCCCTGCCCTCCATCGACACGGTTTGGGAATGGCTTGACGCCGTTCCCGACCCAGAGATCCCCGTGATCTCGCTCGTCGATCTGGGCATTATTCGCGGCGTTACCTTTGAGGGTGATAAACTAATCGTTAACGTCACCCCCACCTATTCCGGCTGCCCTGCGACCAGCATCATCAATCTGGACATCGAAACAGCCCTGCGCGCCAAAGGTATCGAGCAGTTGGAACTAAAACGCCAACTTTCGCCGCCGTGGACAACCGATTGGTTATCCCAAAAGGGCCGGCAAGCGCTGGAAGAATACGGCATAGCGCCCCCGCAACCCGCTGGTGGCCCATCGAAATGCCCACAATGCGGCAGCGTTAACCTTTCGCGCATCAGCCAATTCGGGTCCACCCCGTGCAAGGCGCAATGGCGTTGCGACGACTGCCTTGAACCCTTCGATTATTTCAAATGCATCTAGGAGGAATGGCATGGCCCGTTTCCACACGCTTACAGTAACCGACGTACATAAAACCATCCGCGATGCGGTTGTTCTGACGCTTGCGCCAACTGACGGTGATTTCGATTTCGTTCAAGGCCAATATCTGACCTTCCGCCGCGATTTCGATGGCGAGGAATTGCGGCGTTCCTATTCCATATGCGCAGGCAAAGACGACGGCATCCTGCAAGTCGGCATCAAGCGCGTTGACGGCGGTGCATTTTCCACATGGGTTAACGAAAACATAACCGTAGGCGACCAGTTGGAAGCCATGCAGCCCATGGGCAGCTTCCACGCAGGCGGTGACAAAACCGACGGAAAATCCTATCTGGCCTTCGCGGGCGGGTCTGGCATCACCCCTGTTCTTTCAATCCTTAAGACTGTGTTAACCCGCGAGCCAACCTCGGAATTCACGCTTGTCTATGCCAACCGCGGCGTCAGCAGCATCATGTTTCGCGAAGAACTGGAGGATTTGAAAAACCTCTACATCGGTCGCCTGACCATCATCCATATTCTGGAAACGGACAGCCAAGATATCGACCTGTTCACAGGCCGCGTTGACGCAGAAAAATGCGCCCTGCTGTTCAAGCACTGGGTTGATATCAAGTCGGTCGATACTGCCTATATCTGCGGCCCTGAACCGATGATGTTAACGATTTCTAAATCCCTGAAAGATCACGGCCTAAGCGAGAACCAAATCAAGTTCGAGCTGTTCGCAAGTGGCCAACCAGGTCGCGCAAAACGCAAAGCCCAATCTGTTGACGCGAACAGCCACACGGGAACAACGCAAGCCACTATTGTCATGGACGGCTCCACCAGAAGTTTCACGATGCCAAAAGACGGCGAAACCCTGCTGGAAGCGGCGATCAAGAACGACATCGACGCTCCGTTTTCCTGCAAAGCCGGCGTTTGTTCGACTTGTCGCGCCAAGTTGCTTGAAGGTGAAGTCGAGATGGTCGCCAACCACGCGCTAGAGGATTACGAGGTCGAACAGGGGTATATCCTGACCTGTCAGTGCTACCCGTTGAGCGAAAAAATCGTCGTGGATTATGACCAATAGGTTAACCTTACCTAATCCTTAATGCCGTTCAGCACCAAATCCGTTACTGTTTTTGCATACCCGATCCGGGCTTCCTCGCTCGGGTCGCGGTTCCACATGTAATACCAGTTTAGCATCCCGTAGATGGACATCGTGGTTTCCAGCAGGCGTTGCGGATTTTGTGTGTATTTAGCAGGTGCAATGGCCTTCACCACATCCGACATCTGTTCGACCATCTCGCGTTGATAGCCACGCAATATCTTCTGCTGATCACCTGTCAGCGAAGAAATGCCGGATGCCTGAACGCGATGCTCGTCATCCGCCCCGTGGTAAGCCATTAACACTTCTTTAACCAATTCACGCAAATGATCGTCCGGCGAGATTCCCGCGCCGTTAACCATTTTTAACCTATCGCGCAATTCCCGCAAATACGTGTCCAGCACGCCAAACAACAGCGCGTCTTTGCTGTCGTAATAATGGTAAATATTCGCCTTGGAAATATTGCACGCCTTGGCCAACTGGCTCATCGAGGCGCGGTCAAACCCTGCCTCCGCAAATACCTTCGCCGCGGTCTTAAGGATTTGTTCACGTTTCTGGTCGTAGTCTTTTGCAATCGTTCGCGCCATGATTATTCCTTCGGCCTGTTGTCAATTACGCGCACGGCTTTGCCTTCGGAACGTGGTGCACCACCGGGGTCCGCAACTATAATTTCAGTGGAAACACCCGCGTTATCCTTGATACGTTTCGACAACATCCGTGCCGCCGCCGTCTTGCTTAGGCTATCCGCCGCATCCGGCGTGGCCTCCACGTTCACGCGCATCGCGTCCATGTGTCCGGCACGGTAAAGCTCGATCTGGAAATGGGGTGCGAGTCCACCAGTCGCCAAAACCTGTTCCTCGATCTGGGTTGGAAACACGTTCACCCCGCGCAAAATCATCATGTCGTCAGAACGGCCAGTGATTTTCTCCATCCGCCGCATAGAACGCGCAGTGCCTGGCAAAAGCCGCGTCAAATCTCGTGTTCTATATCGGATCATCGGCAGGCCTTCTTTGGTTAACGTGGTAAAGACCAACTCGCCCATTTCCCCGTCTTCAACCAGCTCGCCAGTTTCGGGGTTGATGATTTCAGGATAGAAATGGTCCTCCCAAATATGCAAGCCATCCTTGGTTTCCACACATTCATTCGCCACGCCCGGCCCCATGATCTCGCTAAGGCCGTAGATATCGACCGCGTGCATATCAAACGCTTTTTCAACCTCGACACGCATTGCATTCGTCCACGGCTCCGCCCCGAAAATACCAACTTGCAGCGAACATTCGCGTGGGTCCAACCCGACATTGTGAAACTGTTCCAGAATGTTGAGCATATAGGACGGCGTCACCATGATCGCCTGTGGTTTGAAATCGTTAATAAGGGTTACTTGTCGCGCTGTTTGCCCGCCGGAAACAGGCACAACGGTCGCGCCCAAACGTTCAATCCCGTAGTGCGCGCCCAAGCCGCCTGTAAACAATCCGTAGCCATAAGCGTTATGCACCATCTCGCCGGGGCGAACGCCGGACGCCCGCAGGCTGCGCGCGACCATGTTCGAGAAAACGTCGATGTCGTTTTTGGTATAGCCGACCACCGTGGCCTTGCCAGTAGTGCCAGAGGATGCATGAATCCTAATAATTTGTTCTTTTGGAACGGCGAACAGGCCGAACGGGTAATTGTCGCGCAGATCATCTTTGTAAGTGAACGGAAACTTCGCCAAATCCGCCAAGGTTTTCAGATCATCGGGGTGAACGCCCTTCTCGTCAAACCGTTTTTTGTACATCGGAACATTGTCATACGCATGCTTTAATGACCATTTCAGACGTTCCAGTTGCAACGCCTGAATTTCATCACGCGAGGCGATTTCGATTGGGTCCAAGTCGGCTTTATTTGGCGTTAAATCTTTCATACTTCGTTCCTGTTTAGCTTATTCTTGAAAATGCTGGCCTTTGATCGTGCGAGAAAAACCTCGAAACTCAGCTACGGTTTTCCCGGTGGAATCGGTGACTTTCACGTCATAAATCCCGTTGCGCCCGTTCAGGCTAACCTCGGTTGCGGTCGCGGTTAACGTCTCGTTAATCTTTGCGGGCGCGGTGTAGCTGATGACATTATGCTGCGCGACGGTGGCTTGATTGCGGCTGTTACACGCGAAGGCGAAAGCACTGTCGGCAAGGGCGAAGGTGATGCCACCATGGCAAATTCCGTGGCCATTCGTGTGGTGCTTTTGAACTTTGAGGCTAAGCGTGGCGCGCCCCTCGTCCACATCAATCAACACCATCCCCAACCAGATTGAGGCACTGTCGTTGGCCCACATTGCCGCCGCAGATTTTTCGGCACGCTCTTTCGGGGTCATGATTTTCCTCCGGTAAATTCTGGCACGCGTTTTTGCAAAAAAGCCGTGACCCCTTCGGCGTAATCTGGTGTCGCGCCGCAAATCTTCTGATTTTCAGCTTCCAAATCCAGCTGTTCGTCCATCGTATTCGAACTTGCCGCCTGAATGGCCATTTTGGTTAATCCCAGTCCGACGGTTGGGCCGTTTGCTAAAGATTCCGTTAACGTGCGAGCCTCTGCCATTAGGGTTTCATTAGGGATTACGTCCCAAATCAATCCCCACTTCGCCGCTTTTGTGGCACTAAGCGGTGTGGCGGTCAGGGCCAAGCCCTTCGCCCGTGCCTCCCCAATCAGATGGGGCAGCGACCAGCTTCCGCCTGCATCCGGCATAAGGCCTACTTTTGCAAACGACTGAATAAACCGCGCACCCTCGGCGGCTAAAACGATATCACAGGCGAGCGCGATATTCGCCCCCGCCCCTGCCGCCACGCCGTTAACGGCGCAAATAACCGGAAATTCCAGCGAGCGGATCAGCTTTATTAACGGATTGTAATACGTTTCAAGCGTCTGGCTTAGATCAGGGGCCGCTGTCATTTTGGAGGGGTCACGCGCGCCCAAATCCTGCCCGGCACAAAATCCGCGCCCCGCGCCCGTTAATAAAATCGCGCGCGCCCCTGAATCACGCGCGCTTTCAATTGCACCCCGCAACGCCAGATGCATTTCAGGCGTGAAGCTGTTCAGCTTGTCAGGGCGGTTAAGCGTGATTTCGACCCAGTTTTGATAGGTTTGCGTTAGAATCGTGTCGCCCATTGCGCCCTCGCGTTAAGTTTTCTTAACAAATCCTTGCATAAACCGAACGGTTGGTCAATAAATTGTTAACCCTAGATTCGAACCTTTGAAAGCAAGCCGATATGACCCACTCCTCGCCGGTATCTGTTGAAATTGAAAGTGACATTGCATGGATCACAATTGATTACCCGCCGGTTAACGCGACTGCAACCGCGGTACGCATCGGGTTGGATCTGGCACTTTCACAACTGGGAAATGCCAAGGTCGCCTTCTTGCAATGCGCAGGGCGAACGTTTGTTGCAGGCGGCGATATGTCGGAATTTGACGCGCCCCCTGCGTTGCCACATTTACCTGACGTGGTGCAAGCAATCGAGGATTGTTCAACCCCGATTGTCGCCCTTATGCACGGCATGGTGCTTGGTGGGGGCTTTGAAATTGCCATGGCTTGCGCTTGGCGAATTGCGAAAGTTGGCACCAAATTCGGGTTGCCAGAAGTTAATGTCGGGTTGGTCCCCGGGGCTGGTGGCTCGCAAAGGTTACCGCGCCTAATTGGTATGGCGGATGCCATTGATGTGGCTTGCAGCGGGAAGGTTTTGACGGCTGGCGAGTTGCAGAAACTCGGCGGGCTTGATTTGGTGGTTGAGGGGGATTTGAAAGCGGCAGCGGTTGCGTTCGCTACGAACCTGCCGGAAAGACCCGCAGCTGTCAGTCTGCGCGATGTTCCAGAATACGATAATACGTTAATCGAAAGTAAACGCCGTGTAATTTCTTCGCAATCGAAAGGCCAACAATCCCCGCTTCATAATTTGGACGCCTTGCAGTGGGCCTCCCTGCCCTTCTCTAAGGGCCAGCCGTTAGAGCGCACGCTGCATCTGAAACTGCGCGACACACCGGAATCCCGCGCCTTGCGGTATGCTTTTTTTGCCGAACGCGCCGTTGCAAAACCTGCGGCAATTGCTGGCGCGGTCCCGCATTCCATTAACGAAGTTGCAATCGTTGGGGGTGGTTTAATGGGGGCTGGCATTACTGTGGCCATGTTGAATGCCAAGCTGTCCGTCACAATTATCGAGCGCGATGCGGAGGCAGCAGAAGCGGCATATGATCGGGTGAAGGGCCTGCTTGACGGGGCCTTGAAACGCGGAAAGCTGACGCCAGCGGCAATGAATGATAGACTTGCTGCGTTTCGGACCTCGGATAAATACGCCGATGCCAAGTCCGTTGATCTGGCGGTTGAGGCGGTGTTCGAAGATGTGGCCGTGAAATCGGAAGTTTTTGCCAAACTGGCCGCCGTTGTTTCTGACACGGCGATTCTAGCGACCAACACATCCTATCTGGACCCACGCGAAATATTCGAGGGCATCCCGAACCCGCAGCGCTGCCTTGGCCTGCATTTCTTCAGCCCTGCGCATATCATGAAATTGCTGGAAATCGTCAAAACGCCTGACACAAGTGCCGAGGTTCTGGCCACCTGTTTTGCGCTTGGAAAACGGATGCGAAAGGTTTCGGTTTTGTCCGGTATTTGCGATGGTTTTATCGGCAACCGGATGCTTAGTACTTATCGGCGTGAGGCGGATTATTTGCTGGCTGATGGGGCTTTTCCCTTTGAAATCGATGCCGCAATGCGGGCGTTTGGTATGCCGATGGGGCCGTATGAGTTGCAAGACCTTACGGGCCTTCAAATCGCTTGGGCCAACCGGAAACGCCAAGTTCGAAACCCTGACGAGCGGTACATTGGCATAGCGGACCAGCTTTGCGAACAGGGGCGGCTTGGCCAACGGACTGGTTTGGGGTGGTATAAATATCAGGATAAAGACCGCACGCCTATTCGCGATGAAGCTGTCGAAAACCTGATCATTGCCTATTCTACGGAAAACGGAATATCCCGTCAAAAGTTCACAGATGAACAAATATCGAAGCGCCTGTTGGCCGTGCTGGCACAAGAAGGCGCAAGCATTGTTGCCGAGGGGATCGCAGAACGAAACGCCGATGTGGATACGGTGCAAATCAACGGCTATGGCTTCCCGAGGTGGCGCGGCGGGCCGATGCATTACGCAAAAACGACAGGAAAGTGCGAATGACTATTCAAAAGATCAGCAGCTTTGCAGCCGGTGCGTGGATTGCGCCCGGGGCTGGTGCGCGCTCCATTTCGAGTGCCATTACTGGCGATGTGATTGCGGAGGCGGGCAATGATGCCCTCGATGTTCAGGGCATGCTGGACTATGGGCGAAACGTGGGTGGCCCTGCCCTGCGCGCAATGACATTTCATGATCGGGCTCGTATGTTGAAGGCGTTGGCCGCACATATTTCGCAGCATAAACAAGTACTTTACAACATCAGCTTCGACACTGGCGCAATCCAGTCTGACCATCTGATTGATATTGATGGCGGCATCGGGACAATGTTCGTCTTCGCCTCCAAGGGGCGGCGGGAACTGCCGGATGCACACATCTATCTGGATGGTGAGGTCGAACAATTATCGCGTAATGGCACGTTTTTGGGCCAGCACGTTTGCACCTCCCTGCAAGGGGTTGCGGTGCATATCAACGCTTTCAACTTTCCTGTTTGGGGGATGCTGGAAAAGCTGGCCCCAACCCTGCTGGCGGGTGTTCCGGCGATCGTTAAACCCGCGACTTCAAGTTGTTATGTGACCGAAGCTTGCGTGCGCATCATGATCGACAGCGGCATTTTGCCTGCGGGTGCGGTGCAACTGATTTCGGGTGGAACGGGGGACCTTCTGGATCGCCTCGACATGCAGGATGTGGTTAGTTTTACGGGGTCGGCCAGAACCGCGCTTGCGCTTAGATCAGCGCCGAATATTCTTGAAAACTCGGTTCGGTTTGTGGCGGAGCAGGACAGCCTGAATGCCTCCGTTTTGGGGCCAGATGCGGTTCCGGGCACGCCGGAATTTGATCTGTTCGTGAAAGAAGTTCAGCGCGAGATGACAACGAAAGCAGGCCAGAAATGCACGGCAATTCGCCGCATCATGGCGCCGGAAAGCCAAGTTGAAGCGGTGATCGAAGCGCTTTCTGCGCGGCTCTCTAAAACGATTATCGGCGATCCGCGCGACCCAAGCGTGCGAATGGGCGCGCTGGTTTCCATGGCACAAAAGCTGGATGTATTGGCGCAAGCCGCGATTATCGGCACCGAAGCCACGCGGGTTTTCGGTGACCCTGATAATTTTGAAACACTCAACGCCGATGCTGATAAAGGCGCGTTTGTGCCCCCTATGCTGTTTCATTGCGAGAACCCTGATACCGCGCAACGCGTCCACGATACGGAGGCGTTTGGCCCTGTCTCGACAATCATGGGGTATCGTGATCTGGACCACGCCGTTGAGCTTATCAACCGTGGGCAAGGCAGCCTTGTAGCCTCGGTCATCACGCGTGACCCGGATGTTGCACGCAACGTGGTGTTGGGGGCTGGCGCGTATCACGGGCGGCTTTATTTCAACAATCGCGATTCCATGAAGGAAAGTACAGGCCACGGATCTCCCCTGCCCCATATGGTTCACGGTGGCCCCGGCCGCGCTGGTGGTGGCGAGGAGATGGGCGGCATTCGTGGCGTCATGCATTACATGCAGCGCACCGCGATCCAAGGCAGCCCCGATATTTTGACGGCCATCGGGCAGCAGTGGGTCAGCGGCGCAACCGAGGTCCCTGCCCCGACACATCCGTTCACGCGCACCTTCACCGAACTTGAAATCGGGGAAACGATCAACACCGCCGCGCGCGAAATCACACGTGATGATATCGAACATTTCGCGACCTTCACTGGGGATAATTTTTACGCCCATATGGACGACGAAGCCGCCGCCGCCAACCCGTTTTTTCCGGGTCGCGTGGCGCATGGGTATTTGTTGTTGTCCTTTGCTGCGGGTCTGTTTGTGGAGCCAGACCCCGGGCCGGTTCTGGCCAACACAGGGCTGGAAAACCTGCGTTTCATGAAACCCGTTGTGGCGGGTGACAGCATCAAGGTTCGCCTATCGGTCAAGAAAAAGACACGGCGCAATGACGAATATGGCGAGGTGCGCTGGCATGTGACTCTAACCAATCAGGATGATGATCTGGTGGCGGAATACGAACTACTGACAATGAACGAGTATTGATATAGCACCGCCGTCATACACGGGTTATAAACCGTGCATGACGGATGTTTCGCAGCAAAGTTTTGAACATATTGTACAAGAGCTGACAGGCTGCGGGAGTAGCCGGACGTGGTCAATTCTTGTCACTATTTTTGGCGATTTAGCGCAAAGTCCGAACGATGAAATTAGCGGCCCGTTATTATCTACGCTAACGAAAATGATAGGTATCAAGCCCCAAGCGATGCGAGTAGCGCTGCATCGTCTGCGCCGCGATGGGTGGATTATGACCGAAAAATCGGGGCGAACCAGTAAGTATCGCCTTTCCGAATTCGGGCTGAGCCAAAGCAAAATTGCCAGCCCACACATCTATGGCCGAACAGTCAAAGTGCCTGAAAGATGGCACATATTAGTAGCCACTCCCGAAATGGTAGTGGATGAAAAAAACCTCGTAATACACGGTTATCGCAAACTTATATCTGGAGTATACATTGGATCTGGTGCAACCCTGCAGGATGCAGATGATTTTCTGGTGATCGAAGGAAAGCTCGCCAGCCTTCCTAAATGGCTGCAAACTTCGATCGCGGATACGGCAAGTATTGAGGGTTATTCCAAACTAATGCGAATTCTTGAAGTGGTGAAGCAAGTCTTGAACGCCGGGTATGTACCCACGATCACCGAGACCGCCGTAATTAGAACACTGATCGTACATGGCTGGCGCCGAATTGTATTGCGCCAACCTGATTTGTCATTAGAACTTGTATCTGAAAACCCGTCGGCGTGGTGTCGCGAAACTGTTTGGCAATTACTTGAGCGACTGGAACGCCCGACCATTGCCGCGCTGGAAGCCACAGCTAACTAGCAGATCACCGCCCCTCACGTGGCCCCGGCGACTCCGATAAGTATCAAAGATTGGCCCGCAATATAAGAAATCCAAACCGCCCACGACATCATTAGTTTTATTCGCTCATCGCGTACAATGAACATTCGTACGGCCAGAACACTGTCCGAAAAAACGAACACGAACACCCCGACAACGGTCAAAAAGAACGCCGATGGAAGCGTTAAAGAAATGCCTGCCATAGCGGTAATTACAACGATATACACCACCACTGGCCAACGATACTTACCAGTGGCGCGCCACATATATGTGCCGAATACACTGGAATATAGTGCAATTAACAGCATGGGCCAGTAAAAAACCGCCCCCTCGCTTAAGGTGTAAAACAACGCGATATAGGCAATGTGGCCTGCCAAAAATGCAAGCAATCCCGGAATAAACTGCGCCTGCCCACGCGATAAAAAGTAATCACCTAGCGCACACAGCAGCATTGCGATGGACAACATTGGCGCGGCGTTGAAGTAAACTGCAATCGTCGCCATGATTAATACGGGAAGGGTTTTCCAGAAACTGCGGGGCAAACTTATTTCATGGCGTAAATACCGAAATCCGTAGATTCCCGAACTAAAAACCACCGATATTACGGAAATAAATTGCGCAAAGGATGTGTTTAGGAGGTCAATCATTCGTAATGCATACCGTGTATTCATGATAAGGGCACTCGTGCAGCCTACTGTTTGCTCTAAATTGATATAGATCAAGCCGTAATTCATCCAACCATATATAGTCACCAGCACTGGAATATTTCAATGCACAAGGCTTTTTATGATGACGTCACCAATACCAAATATTTGCAAGAGTTGTGCATTACAGTGCGACTCCGACAGCTTTTGCGCACGGCTGACAACTGAAGAGCTAATTCAACTTAACGGTAGATCACGCTCCGCCAGTATGAAGCGAGGGGATACCTTGTCTGACGAAGCGTTGTTGCAATGGCCTATTGTTGCCGTTTCCTCTGGCGTTTTAAGTATGCAACATCTTATGGCCGACGGGCGGAAATCCATTGCCACACTCTATATGAGAGGTGATATTATCGACCTGCGGGGGATTTCAAATAGAAACCGTTGTAACCTTATTTCACTGGGTAACGCCACAATTTGCAAACTTTCCCCCGAAATATTCGAACGAGTCGTTCTAACCAACCCAAGTGCCCAAAATAGCGTTTGGCAAAACCTTCGCGCGCAAACTTTCCGTGCCATAGATCACTCTGTTGATATGTCAAAAAAGCAGGCTTTGGAAAAGTTGGCCTCGTTTATCATTGAGTGCAATCACCGGGAATTCAGTATGGCAAAAAGTACTACCATTGCGAAAATTCCAGTTCGCCGTGTGGATTTGGCCGAATATATCGGAGTGCAACCCGAAACTGTTAGCCGATGCTTTAGAGATTTACAGGATCGCGGTATTATAGAATTTGAAAAACTATCAGTTGTAAAAATTCACGACGTAACCACTCTTCGGGAAATAGCTAACGGTGATTGGCGCCCCAATGCGCAAACCGTCAGGGCCACCGGATAAGGTCCGCAAGATTGATCACCTATAATGCAATGTAATCATAGGAAATTTACCATACTTAGGTTAGACTGCCGTAAAAGTAGGTACATTTATGAAGATTACAGTTCTAAGGTTTCCAGCCGATATAGTTCATTGGCATTTAGTAAAGAGTTTCCTTCTTCTGCGCAAAGAAGTGTTTGTGGACAAGATGGATTGGCCGCTCTTTCATGCTGACTCCATGGAGTTCGAGCAATACGACACGCTGACATCCGTTTACATCATCGCGCACGAAGATGACAAAGTCATTGGCGGTGCGCGTTTGGTAAGAACGGATCAGTCCCAAAGTTTTGGTAAAATCGTATATTCGTACATGATTAGAGATGCTTACCTTGAAAACCTGCCCGGCCTACCCCCTGAAATTTGTTCAAGCGAACCACCCGTTGATCCCGACGTATGGGAACTGACAAGATTTACATCACAGGATAATATGTGGGTCGGTCGCGGTATTCTTGAAAGATGCAACGAATTTTTGAAAGAGGAAGGGGCCCACGAGTGCCTGTTCTTGGGGCCGCCCGCGTTCCTTAGAATGGCACGAACAATGGGGTACAACCCTAAGGCGCTCGGTAAAATTACAGGTAATAAGGACGGCCGGTTTCTGGCCTTCAGTTGCGACGTAATTTAAGTAAGCGTTTCACCTGTGATTACATAGAATTACGCGGTGTTAATCATCTTGACACAAGCTTTACATGTTGTACTTTATACGAACATTTTTTTATTTATTGATTGCTTTTCCCAAAAACCTTATACTTTTAGATAATATCTCGACAGAGGAATCCTATGCTTAAATCCATAATTCCAAATTTTGATTCTGAAATATCTTCACTTAGATTTCTAGGCGAATCCGGCTTTATAATGGCCTTCAACATGACCTTTCGCGGACCAGAGTACCTCCACTCGGAGTACTCAGAAGAATGGCAGAAAATCTACGAAGAAAAGAATTACTTTTTCGTAGATCCCATATTAATCTGGTGCGTCACAAAAAGCGGAAATAAACGCTGGTCCGACATCAAAATGCCGGATATTCGCGGTGTTATAAAAGAAGCAGAAAAACACAATCTTCGATACGGCGCAGCATTTTCCCGCAAATCAATGAACAAGCGGTCCTTCATGACAATTGCACGGCCAGATCGAGAGTTCACCGACGAGGAGATATCCCATCTCGATGATAAATTTAACAATCTGGTCGACTTTGTCGTCGGCCAATGTGGCCTAACGGACAAGGAGCTTGACGCGTTGCGCGGACTTCGAGACGGGTTAAGCTATAAGCAAATCGCGGTTGAACTGGATATTTCAGTTCCGACCGTAAAAAGCCGCGCAGAGCGTGCGAAAGGAAAGCTGGGGGCTAAAACTACAACGCAGGCTGTTGCCATGGCCTCAACCCGAAACTTCATCTGACTTTTGTGAAAGCTGGTTGGGCGGCCATGTGCCGCCCCCCCACTTAATGCAGGCTTAACGCAAGCTTCAAAACGCCAACTTTGGTCAAGGTGTCATCAACCTCTATTTCGGGACCAACCACTTCGACATCTAGGCCAAGGTAATCCGTCCAACGCGCCCATTGGGCGGGCATCAGACCGATAATTTGTGAAGCCCCTAACGTGCGTGCGGCGCCCGTCATTTCGGCAACTAGGCTGGCCTGCACACGAGCGCGTCGCCTTTCAGGCACATCATCTGAAATAAAAACCCGCGACGCTTCCCATATATAGGAGGCAACCGGGGCTTCATAATCCAACAAATTGCTTGGCAACGTGTTCAGCAGACCGCGTTGCGCATCGCGGATCATATACGAATAAACACCACATTCAGCGGTTGTGGGCGTCAACCGTACGCCAGCGAGAACCTTGCCATTTTCATGAACGGCAATCCAGCGGCTGGCCGGTGTATCATACTGGTCATATTCCATCCCGTCAGTTTCCGGGAACTCCCAATTCGTTTCCATGAACAACGAGCGCTTGCGGGCACGAAAAAGAGTCGTAAACAAGTCGCCATAAGTATGCAAATTGTCGAAGGATAGTGTAGTCGTAAGCATGGTAGCCTCCAGCTTTAATCGAAACATTATGTGTTGATAAACTATTAAAGCAGCCCGTTATTGTTGCATTCATCACCAATGTTGGTGCAATCTTCCTGCTACATTTTCGCGGGTTTTGTTCATCCTAAATTGTTGTCACAACGACATACTGTTCTTAGTCTGCAATCCATTTGCAGGGTTATTTTTAATACGACGGATACCCATTTAAACCACCTGCCGCACGGTGAAACTCGTATACTAACTAAAGGGGGCGCCTACACTTTTAACATAAATGCATCGCCACAAACAAAACACTATTGCGCCACAGTTTAACCTAACACGTTTGAATTTGCCAAATATATTGACGCCAGCAAAATGCACGACTGATCGAGCACGCTCAGAGGTGCCGCGAGATTACACTCCCCCAAGAAATACCTGACGTATAATACATGTTAATTATGTTATTATGCCTCCATAACAATGCCTTATGGGTGCGTCACAATAAATGCCAACAGAAATTTTACCATTGCAAAACAATATTTTAGTGTGAAATAAACTTCCTATGCGTATGTTTACACATCGTTATCTCCGATAAATACTATCACCCTATCCAATTGGATATGTCTCTTAAGTGATGTTGCCGAATCACTTAAAGAACTTAAAGTAGGTGATGTAGATGGGTAATCCCCCCATTTTTAAAGGGGCGTTTTAGTAGAATTCAGGCTGCGTTTCTTAGCTTCTGTATTGGTGTTATTCCTCCAATGCCCATGTTGGGGCGGTCATTGTTATATGTCCAGAGCCAGCGTGTGGCGTGATCCTGAACATCTTTGATATGGACCTGTCACGGTTTAGTGCCGCTCCGGGTGCTCATTTAAGCGGCCTTTCGTTCGAAAGCCAAGCGCTGCCTGACAGTGGTTTGTGAAACAAACCATGAGAAGGGACTTTTCCAGCCTAACGCCG
>Ga0256839_1000950_pt1 | contig 36495 bp, 30 predicted proteins | sample 354166metaG_FD_185968 | JGI IMG/M metagenome (GOLD analysis project Ga0256839, IMG submission 185968) | Hydrothermal vent microbial communities from Mid Atlantic Ridge, Atlantic Ocean - 354-166 | ecosystem: Environmental > Aquatic > Marine > Hydrothermal vents | place: Atlantic Ocean: Mid...
TGTGGATCATTCTGGACGAACGCGGATGTGCGATCTGCATCGCCGTGGAAATGGATCACCTGAACCGATACTGGCCTGCGCTGCAGGCGTTCACCCGTGTGGTGTATGCTGGCAGGCAACGCATTTATCTCCAGGAGCACCCACTCGGTTTCGATTACGCGTGGGTCCCGGATGCGAAGAATGTCTGGGGCCGGGAGCTGCCCCCCATCAATCCCGTTGCTTTACTGTTCATCGACGGACGCCTGGTGAGCGTACGACTGGCTGACCCCACGATCCCCTTCTACGAAGCCTATACAACCGCGTGGTACGAGGGCATCCGGACATTAGGGAGGCAGGTACACAATGTGTTCTAAATTCGGCAACGCCTTTCTAACTTCTCTATAGCGCCGCAGCCAAAATGGAGCCCTGCATCCGCACTGGCGAGGAAGACGAAGCGGCCGTCACGCCGGTTATGGTGCACCCCTGAGCCATCGCCTTTTGGACCGCCGCCCCGCGTCCCTGCAGGCGCGGGGTTTTTTTGTTGCAGAAACGGTACGTTTCTGCCGGAACTCTGCGAGGCCTGGTTGCGCTTTTTCTGGTGCATGGATCAGGCAACCAGACCAGAAGTGACCTTGGCGATCGAAACCCTTACACCCTCCTGGAAGACCGTTCTGGAAGGCGACCGGCGCGCCTTCCGCCGGTTGATCGAGCCCTATGTGGACGAACTGCTTCGCGCGGCCCACCGCGAACTGGCGCACTACCGGCGGCTCAAGGAGCTGCGCCCCGAAGATCTGACCGCCGAAGAGCTGGTCGGCGAAACGCTGATCACGGCCTGGCGCCAGCGCCATCGCAAGCCGCGCCGGCTGAGCATTCGGGCCTGGTTGCTGGGCCTGTTGCACCGCGTGCTCCAGCGTTACGTGCAGCGTGAGCGGCTCTTTCGCCAGCTCTGGGAGTTGTCGCTGGAGGCGCCGGTCCCCCCTGAACCGATTTACGACGACGAAGAATCCTTCTGGGAGTGGTACCAGCCCGACGACCTGGAACGCTGGGAGGATGTCCTTCCGGATCCGAGCTCACTGGAGGAAGAGCGGCTCATGGTAGAAGAGATGCCGCCTGAAGCGCTGGAGACGCTGGAGCCTATTGAGCGTCAGGTGCTGTTGCTGCACGACGCGCATGAACTGCCCGTTCGGGAGGTGGCCGTGGTCGTTCGGCGGTCGGTGCGCGAAACGGTCGAGCTCCTGCGTCGTGCACGCCAGCGCGTGCAGGCAGCACGCGCCTGATCTCCCACAATCGGCCGAAGTACCCCTACGTTTGTCACCAAACCGGAACGAACCCTATGGAAAAACCGACCGTGCATTTGACCGAAACGATCTCGCCCGAGTTGCGGGATCGCATCCTGAGCCGGCTCGAAGCGGAGCGAATCGAGCCGGCCTATCGTCTGTTGACACCTGCTGCGCTCCGGCAACTGGGCACGATCCAGTCGGCCGACGAGCCGATCGTCAGTCTGTACCTGGAGCTGACGCCGGCGCGTCGGCTGAAAGACGCCTGGCACGTAGCGTTTAAGAACCTGGTCCGGACCAGGCTGGCCAGCCTGAAAGATCGACGGCTACGGGAACAGGTCGCCAGCGAACTGGCGCGCATCGAGCTGGCCCTGAAAGAAGGGTTGCCGGCCATGGGACGCGGTGTAGCCTTCTTCGTATGCGAATCGCTGGGCCTGTGGCGACAGATCGCCCTGCCCATTCCGCTGCCCGATCGGCTGGAGCTGGCTTCGACGCCCTACACGCGTCCCCTGGTGCGCACGCGCGATGAACACGACCGTTTCGTGGTGGCCCTGCTTTCCCGCGAGCACAGCCGCTTTTTCATCAGCCAGATCGGCTATGTCGAGGAAGTCCTGACCCTGACCGGTCCTCGGCTCCGGGGCCTGGTTACCGACTGGATCGACTGGAATCAGCGGGACGATCTGGAGCTGCAGCTTATCCATCAGGAAGGCAAAGCCCTGGCCACGATCGCGTCCCTCGTCTTTCAACAGTTTGAAGCCCGCTATCTGCTGTTTTCGGCGCCTGAAAAGCTCAAGCCAAGCTTTCTGGAACATCTGCCCAAAGCCATCCGGGAACAGGTCGGTGGCGAGTGCTCGGTGGACGTACATGCGCCGGTGCATCAGGTAGCCGAGGCCATCGAGCCGGTACAGCGGGCCGTCGAGGCGCGCGAAGAAGTGCGCACGCTGGAACGGATCCAGGAAAGCCTGCCCGAACGAGGCGTCTGGGGCGTAGAGTCGGTCATCGACGCGATCAATCAGCGGCGCGTTATGACAGTGGCCGTGGACGACGCGTTCCAGGTGCCGGGCGGCTATTGCCCGCACTGTGAGCTGCTGGTGCTGGACGCCTCGAAGCCTTGCCCGGCCTGCGGCCAACCGGTAGAAGCCGAAGGCGACCTCGTCGATCGCGCGCTCGAAATGGCCCTGGCCCAGGACGCCACCATCGAACTGGTACGCAGCGAAGCCGCCCGTACGCTAATGGCCCAGCATGCCCCCATGGGCGCCCTGCTGCGCTTCTGAGCGGTTGTTTTGTGGCAGCAGGCTCCCTAAACTCCCCAGGTGATCTGCGTAGCGCCGGCTATGGCCCTTTATCCGCAACCGCAACGTGCCACAACGGCCAGAAGCCACGGCCGCGGGTACCCGTGGCTTTTTTTGTGGCTGCTGATCGGAATCGGAGGGCGCCTCTCCCTGGCCCAATCGGTCGATCCCGTTGCGCTGGTCCGTGAAGCCGAGGAGGCGATCAAAGGAAAAACCAGCCATGCGGTGCTGGAAATGAAGGTCGTGACGCCCGACTATCGCCGCACGCGCAAGCTGGAAGCCTGGTGGAAGGGGAACGAAAAAGCCCTGATCGTCACGCTTGAACCGCCCCGTGAAGCGGGCAATCGCACGCTCAAGCGCGGCAGCGAGCTGTGGATGTACCTGCAGGAAACCGAAACGACCATCAAGATCCCGCCCTCCATGATGCTACAGTCGTGGATGGGCTCCGACTTCACGTACGACGATCTGGTACGCGAATCGAATCTGGTGCGCGATTATCAGATCCGACTGGTCGGAACCGATACGCTTGACGGCGTGCCCTGCTACGTGCTGGAGCTGGTGCCCAGACCCGAAGCACCCGTCGTCTGGGGCAAGCTGCGCTACTGGATTCGCCAGACCGACCGCCTGCCTGCCCGCATCGCATACTACAGCGAGCAGGGCCAACAGGTACGTACGCTCTCTTTTTATGACGTGCGCCGCATGGGCGGTCGCCACCTGCCTACCCGATGGGTGATGCGTAACGATCGCGAACCCGGCCGTTTTACGGAAATTCGCCTGCTGGAGGCCGAGTTCGACCTTCCCATCCCTGAAGAAATCTTCAGTTTTCGCGCCCTGGAGCAGGGACCATGATCGGACGGCTGGCCTGGCGCAATCTGGGACGTAACCGCCGACGCACCCTGCTGACGGTGGCGGCCGTCTTTTTTGCCACGTTCCTGATGGTGCTGATGCGCGGACTCCAACTGGGAACCTACGACTTCTTCATTCGCCAGAGCACGCGGCTTTCGACCGGCTATCTGCAGGTGCAGCATGCGGACTACCTGGACCGACAATCGCTCCGCCAGAGCTTCTGGCTTACCGACTCCCTTTTTGCGCGTATTCGTACCACCCGGGGCGTTACCGGGGCCGCGCCCCGCCTGGAAACAGGCGGACTGATCAGCAACCGGACCACCTCCTACGGGGTGCGCCTGCTGGGCATCGATCCCTCCTACGAACCGGCGGTGACCGACTTTCCCTCCCGGATCGTCGCCGGCCGCATGCCGGAGACCAACGATCCGCTGGAAATCGTCGCGGGCTACCGCCTCCTCGAAAACCTGGACGCTTCGGTGGGCGATACGCTGGTGCTACTGGCCGAAGCTTACCCGGGCTTTCTGACCAGCCGCTTTGCCGTGGTGGTAGGCGCGCTGCGCATCGGGCACGAAGTGCACGATCGATCCCTCGTGCTGTTGCCGCTTGCTGCCCTGCAGGACCTGCTCGAAACCGGCAACCGCGTGACCGCCGTCGCCGTGGCCGTCCAGCGCAACGCCGACGTCCCGCTTGTACGCGACCAACTGCAGGCCTGGCTGAACCGCCCTCTCGTCGTGCGCACCTGGGAAGACCTGATGCCCGAGTTGCGCCAGGCTATCGAGCTGGACAACATCAGTGGCCTGCTCTTTCTGTTCATGCTGCTGATCTTGGTAGCCTTCGGCGTGTTGAATACCGTCCTGATGAGCGTGCTGGAGCGCTCGCGCGAATTTGGCATGTTGCTGGCGCTGGGCATGCCCAACGCGCGGCTGCTGCGCGTGGTGCTCGTCGAAGCCGTCCTGATGGTACTGATCGGCCTCGTGCTGGGCAGTGCAGCCGGCTTTGCTGTCAATGCTTACCTGATTCGCCATCCGATCACGCTGGGCGGCGAGCTGGCGCAGCTCTACGAATACTATGGCTTTCTGCCGATATTGACCTCGTCGGTAGCGCCTGAAATCTTTCTACGCACCGTGCTGCGCGTGCTGGCCATTGCCGGGATCGCCATCGCGTACCCGCTCTGGCATGTGCTCCGACTGGAACCGCTGAAAGGCATTCGCTACACCTGATGCGTTTGCGCGACACCATCGGACTGACCCGGGTGGCCTGGCGCAACCTCTGGCGCAACCGGCGCCGCACGCTGATCGTGCTCAGCAGTGTGGTGGTAGGCGTGTTCGTCCTGGTGCTCTTCGACACGCTCAACCTGGGCATGGTGGCGCAGATGCTCGACAATCATCTTCGCCTGCACGTCGGCCACGTCCAGATCCATCGCGAGGGCTACCATGCCAACCCGGCCGTCGAGCAATTTTTTCAAGATGCCGCGACGGTGCAACAGCAGGTGGCCACGCACCCGGAAGTGCAGGCGGTTGCGCCGCGCGTGCTGGCCCACGGACTGCTTTCGAGTGCCTACAACAATGGAGGCGTTCAGCTTGTCGGGATCGTACCCGAAGCCGAATCGCTGGTCACTTTCATTGCGAAGCAGCTTGTTGCCGGCCGTTATCTGCATGGCGAAGGCCGGGAAATCCTGATCGGCGAACGCCTGGCCCGCAAGCTCGAAGTGCGCCTCGGAGACCGCGTGGTGGCGATGGCTGCCCGCCCGGATGGACAGATCGGCTCCGAAGTGTTTCGCGTGGCGGGCCTGTTCCGCACGGTCAGCGCTGACTTCGATCGCACCATGGCCTTCATCCCGATCGACCAGGCCCGTGCCCTGCTGGGATTACCTTCCGATGCCGCCCACGAGCTTGTACTGTTGCTCAACGACGCGCGCCAGGCCGAGACGTTAAAGGCCCATTTGCAGAGCGCCCTGCCCGACACGCTCGAAGTGCTGACCTATCGCGACATCGTACCGTTGCTCGTCATGCAGCGCGACCTGTACGCCCAAATGATGTACCTGATTTACCTGATCATCGGAGTAGCCCTCATCTTCGGCATCATCAATGCCATGCTCATGGCCGTCCTGGAGCGCCTGCCAGAATTCGGCGTGTTGCGAGCCATCGGCATGAGCGAAGGACGGCTATTTCTGCTCGTATCCCTCGAATCGTTACTGATCGGTCTGCTGGGGACAGCCCTGGGCTGGGGGCTCAGCCTGCCAGTCTATGCCTACCTGGCCCACCATGGGCTGAACCTGGCGGCTTTTTCCGAAGCGCTGACGGCCTTTGGCATTGGCGCCGTCATCTATCCCCGCCTGACGTTCCGAGTGGTCTGGAACGCCTGGCTCATCATTCCCCTGGTAGCCTGGCTGGGAGCCCTCTATCCCGCCTGGCGCGCCCTCCATGTTGAACCCGTTGAAGCCATGCGGGCTGTATGAGTGCGATGGCCATTGTCCAGGCCGAACAGGTCCACAAGATCTACGACGAAGGTGCCGTGCCCGTCGAAGCCCTGCGCGGCGTCTCGCTCACCATCGCACCGGGCGAGTTTACGGTAATCGCCGGCCCTTCAGGTTCCGGCAAAACGACCCTGCTCAATCTGCTGGGTGCGCTCGACGTGCCCACCACCGGACGGGTGTTTTTTGAAGGACAGGACCTGAGCAAACTCTCCCGGCGCGAGCGGGCCCGGCTCCGGCTCTACAAGATCGGGTTCGTATTTCAGGCCTACAACCTGATCCCGGTATTGACCGCGCTGGAAAATGTCGAATTTGTGCTGCTGCTGCAGGGCGTGCCCGAACGTGAACGCCGCCGCCGCGCCCTTGAAGTGCTGGAGCAACTCGGCATCGGGGAACTGGCCCATAAGCGCCCGCACGAAATGAGCGGCGGCCAGCAACAACGCGTAGCCGTAGCCCGCGCCGTAGTCAGCCGCCCCCGTCTGATCCTGGCTGACGAACCCACAGCGAACCTCGACTCGGCCACCGGCGCGCGCCTGCTCGATCTGATGGAACAGCTCAACCGCGAACAGGGCGTAACCTTTGTGTTCTCATCCCATGACCCTCAGGTGATTGAGCGCGGCCGCCGCCTGCTCTGGCTTCACGACGGACGCATCGAACGCGAAGAACGACGGTGAACCGCCTGTTACTTTTCACGCTGCTGCTCGTTGCGGCCGATTCGGTGCAGGCCCAGCCTGTGCGGCTGCGCGGATACGTGCTGGCGCTGCATGCCCGGGAACGCTTCGGGACCGTCGGGGCGCTCCTCTTGGGCGGCGAACGCACGCTGACGCTGAGCCTGGTCCGCGCCCGTCTGATGCCCGAAGCCCGCCTGCCCGGCCGCCTGCGGCTGCGACTCGCCTATGAGCTGAACCTGCGCTACCTTCGACCACCGGGCCTGTTCGACAACGCCGATCTATTGCCTCCGCGCCAGCTCGCGAAACTGCGGGCGCGGCTTTACCAGAGCCCAAACGTCCAACTGGTCCACGAAATCGATCGGCTTTCGATACGCCGCACCTTTACCTGGGGACGCCTCGAAGCCGGGCGCCAGCGCATCGCCTGGGGTGTCGGCCGTCTCTGGACGCCTGTAGATTTTTTCAACCCGCTGGCGCCTTTTGAATTTGCCCGGATTGAAAAGACCGGCGCCGATGCCCTCACGCTGCGCTATTACCTGGGCCTGCTCAGCGACCTGGAGCTGGTGTACAACCCGGAGCGCCAGGGCCGCTGGCACAATCTGGCGCTACGCTGGCGCACCCACGCGGGCACGTACGACCTGGCCCTCGTGGGAGCCCTTCTGCGCCACCAGGCAACCATCGGGATGACAGCCGCCGGCAACCTGGGGACGGCCGGCCTTCGTGCCGAGCTGCTCTGGGAGCAGCACCGACCGCCCAGCCTGGTGCTGGGCCTTGATCACCAGCTTTCGCCCCGCTGGTACGGACTGGTCGAGTATTACCGGAACGGCCGGGGCGCAGCCCGTCCCGCAGCCTATGACTGGCGGGCCCTGGCCCGGGGCGAAGCCGTGCAGGTAGGCCGCGACGAGCTGGCGCTGATGCTGCAATACGAGCTACACCCGCTGGTTCGGCTTCAGGCGCTGCACCTGCGCAACCTCAACGATCGCAGCAGCTACACCGGCGTCCAGCTCTCCTGGCTGGCCACCCAGGCCGTCGATCTGGTGCTGGGCGGCTGGCTGGGGCGAGGCAATCGGCTCAGTGAATACGGCCTCCTGCCCGACGTGCTCTTTCTTCGCGGCCGCGTGTATTTCTGAGCCACCTGTTCGATCGACGGCACAACCTGGCTCCGGTGACGCCATCGTCGGGACCAACACCACGCGTCAGCCTCCTGTGATCCTGACGACGCCGGCCCTATGGCGAAAGGACCGTATCCGGCTCGGCCAGCGGCATCCCGGCCTGCACCCACCGACGGATCCGGTCGATCCCGACCAGCCGGAGCAGCAGTCGGGCTCCCTCTTCCGTTTCCTGATAGAACACCAACTGTGGCGTGGCCGCCGCACCACCATGAAGCGCCCGCAGCCCCCGAAAGGCCAGGCTGGCCCACCGCCCGCCAGCCGCCACTTCGTGAAAGGGACCCATCCGCTCCAGGTGCTTCAGGCCGTCCGCAGGCGAATGACTGATGGCGATCCCGACAAAGTGCACGTCCTGCTGATGCGTTTCAGCATACGTCCTCACGTGAGCCTGCATCGTCCGCAACAGCGCCGGAAGGTCCGGGTGGTTGGACGGCCCACAGGTAGGCGAACCGATGTAAACGACCACCAGACGGGTATCGAAGGCGGGAAGCGCCGCAGCAGACAATTCCGAAGTGGCAAACAGCTTCTGGTACCACAGATACCCACCCCATGCAAATAAAACAAGGCTGATAAAGTACAGGCTAATAATATAATTCTTTCTCATTGACAGACTTATATTTTTTCAAAATAATAAATATTAGGATATTCGTGATTTATGTTTATTACTATCTTAGATTTATCATCAATCCATAATATTGGATAATCACTATTTGAAACAAAATATCTACCCTTAATATCAAACATAAAAACATAAATATTGAAATTTCCTTTCTTTCTTAATACATATTGAAACATAAAAGCGCCTCCATTTATATTCAAAATTTTAGGTATAAGTATCATTTTATTTGATTCTTCATAGAAATAAATAGCCCCATCTTTTTCTGTAAATCCACTTATATTCACACCTTCTATTCGTGCTTCCCATATTAGATGGCCTGTATCTATATGATAAACCTGAACAATTGGAATATACCTGAACACAACGACAATAATTTTTTGATCCAAATCACAGATCATGTAATTTTTAGTTATATAATTCCATACTAATCGATTATCTGATTTATACTTGATTATCCCTAATGTATCCATTATTTGTCCACTTTTGTTTATTTTATATATGAAAGGAGTATTTGCTCTGGCTCTGTGTCCAGAGACAATAAGAATAGAATCACCTACACACAATCCACCGGATGGCACAATTGGTAATGAAGAAATCGTTCTATGATATACATATCGTGTTCCCTCTGGCACAAACACATCGATTTTCATTTGACGATCCGCCACAAACAGTGTATCCTCTTCATCCAAAGCAATCCATTCTGGATATATCCATTCTCCTGGACCTTCACCACGAGCACCTACACTGAATAAGTATGCTCCTGCCGAATTAAATACGCGCACCTCTGCATTCTTTCTATCCAGGACAAAAATGCGCCCTCGACTATCTCGCGACACATCCTTGATCTCACCAAACATCTCCTCCTTTCTTCCTACCAGCGCTCCGATCTGCCAACGCGGCTGCATAGCCTGCAGCCGAGAGATCACGAGCTCTAACGAATCCTCAGATCTCATTTGATCGATATAAAAAATATGATCAAACGCTTCACGAGGAGGTAATAATGCTGGATCTGGGTGATAACGCTCTTTAACGTCCCTATTTTGACACCCCACTAATAATGCACAAATTAAAGATATGAATATACATTCAATTTTTAAAAAGTTAATAATTCGAATATTTATTATAAAATTTTTCATACTATAAAAATCAATTTAACTTTACTTTATTCAGGTTCAAAGCAACTTTTTGTAACACAGTCATTATAGTTTATCATGTCACAATAAGTTTTCTCTCCTGTATTAGGAATACATTCTTCTATTCTACGTCCCCAAAAATCCCATCTTACATTACATTCATCTTCCTCACAGGGAGGAAGGGCGTTCGTTGACGCTTCAGGCCACAACACAGCCCCTCCCAGAAACGCCAGCGAGCAGACCAGCAGGATCAACGCTTTACTTCAGGGCGCCCTCCTGTTTTGATTTGGTTGACCATGGATTGAATCTTCTTGAAATTTCTCTCTCGTCAAGTATTCATTTTTGAAATTTTAGTTAATCAAAGGAAGTCTTCAAGAATACCTCCCAGGAAGGCGTCACTTTGCTGCGATAGCTCAGCCGTCGCCTGGTGAAACAACGCCAGGGCTTGCCGCGCCCGACGCATTGCCCATCATGGTAACCAGAGGCTCTCGGCACACCAGCGCATCACGCTCCCGAAAATCGACCCGCTCCACCCGGCAGCGGCGTGCGACAGCCTAATAAAAATTAAAATCACATGCTCCCCCTCTCAGGGGAGCTGTCCGAAGGACTGAGGGGGTGGTCTGTTGAAAACAGCGTTGCGGTGAAGACAAAACGGTTAGCCTAATCAGGCGGAGGTGGCTGGAGCCCCTCCCCCTGTCCCCCTCCCCAATGGGGAGGGGGGAAGTCATAGAAGTAAAGCCTGACATTTAGTAGCTTTGCTGCTAAGTGTGCCTTTCCTGCAGCAAAAAGCCTGGGCTATCACTCTGCTGTTGCCTGTAATTGGTACTGCCGTAGAAATCAGAAAATCCGCTCCCCCTGCCAGGGGGAGCTGTCGCGTAAGCGACTGAGGGGGTTATTCTCGGACCACAGCGCCAACCTCTGGGACAATAGCGTTGGTGGCGGGACAGAGCCCCTCCCCCTGTCCCCCTCCCCAGAGGGGAGGGGGATACCTTGTAACAGTCTCCGCAGAGAGCCAGCGCCTACGCCACAAACAACCCTCCTCACGGAATCAAAGCTCCCCCTGCCAGGGGAAGCTGGCTCAACGGGCCTGAGGGGGTCTTTCATCCAAGCAACAATGCTGACGTTTAGGCCAATAGCAAAGCCGTTCCCTATATAGAGTTCAGGCCACGGCCCATGGCAGCAATGTTTGGGATAAGCCCCTTCCCAATGGGAAGGGGAACTCTGAGATACACGTCCAGCGATCTTAGGGCTTGCCACTAATCGTTGGAAGCTATTACAGGTCTGACGCACTGATGATTGGCGCCCCTTCTCCGGAGGAGCTGGCCCGAAGGGCCGGAGGGGGCCCTACACCTGACAGGAATACCGACATCCGGGACAATGTCAGGGGCGCAGGACAGGGCTCCTCCCCCATGGAGAGAGAGGACTCAGGAGAAAGCACCGGATTAACAGACGCAATCAGGTGTTTATACGTCCACTGCGAAAATCTTCGGGTTGACGAAGACAGCCTGGCGGATGCATGTCGAAAAAACGGTACCTCCTTTCTGGAAGAGCTGTTGTGCAGTGACAAAAAAAGGAGGTGCCGGTTGCCCCTGCGGCGTTGAAACCCGAACGAGCTCCGCAACCGAACGGGTAGCAGAGAGAGCGTCTCCTCGCGTTGCCAAGGTAAGGGAATGAAGTACCGTTATCCAACCAGTCATTCCGGGCAACACGGCGCTTCCTCAGAGACAAAGCCCATCCTTAGCCTGAAGGGGCGTCGCGCTGCGGACCGTCTGGAGTAGCTCTGTTTCGTCATCAAGAAAACCTCATGCCGCCCTCGCGCCGCAGGCATAGAACTGTTCGCCTGGCCATAGGCATCGGGGCCTTCTTGGTGCTTCAGAGACGGCCCAGCCACACCACCAGGCCTATATTGGGAAGCCAATCCAGCCGGAACGTGCGCTGCCGAGTAAAGCCACCACGTCCTTCTCCTATGTCTACCACCACCCGTTCCTCCCATCGGGGAAAGGCAATCGCGCCCCCTTCTATGACTAACCATCGTCCCGGCAGCCACAACCGCACCCCGGGCTCCAGTCCCCAGACAATCGCACTACCCCCACCAAGTGGATCGGCCGCCCATACCAAATGCATCCGTCCGAAAACATCCACCGGCCCCTTCGTATGGGTGACCACCCCGGCAAATCCGTCGATCAGCAGCAGCAAGTAGCCACCCCCCAGCGTCCCATACACACCCGGACTGAGCTCTGCTTCGGCCATCACCCCTATTCCACCGATGATTTTTCCCTGTCCACCCCACCGAGGGGCATCCTGTCCATAACTTACCCATGCTGTTTTTCCCACCAATAGGCCCAGTACGAGGAGCAGCATCCTCCTTCCAAACATCGCTCCTACCCGCTCTCAGCTTGGATGGAACCTTTACCCTGGAAAGATAAAATTACAAAAATTAGACCCGCTCAAACCCTTGTTTCTGATGCGCATCTATACCGCCACAAAATACTGGCAGCCACTGAAAGATGGACGTGTTCAGTGCGACCTGTGTCCGCGGCACTGCAAGCTGCACGAAGGCCAGCGGGGCTTCTGCTTTGTCCGGATGAATCAGGGCGGACAGATTGTGCTCACCACCTATGGCCGTTCCAGCGGCTTCTGCATCGACCCGATCGAGAAAAAACCGTTGCATCATTTTCTGCCGGGCACCGCGGTGCTCTCGTTCGGGACCGCCGGATGCAACCTGGGCTGCCGTTTCTGCCAGAACTGGGACATTAGCAAATCACGCGAGATGGATACGCTGGCCGACGAAGCCGCGCCGGAAACGATCGCGCGTGCGGCCGAAGCGCTGGGCTGCCGGAGCGTCGCCTTCACCTACAACGATCCGGTCATCTTTCACGAGTATGCCATTGAGGTGGCCCGGGCCTGCCACGCGCGTGGCCTCCGGACGGTAGCCGTCACGGCCGGCTACGTCTGCCCTGAGCCGCGGGCCGAATTCTACGCCCACATGGATGCTGCCAATGTCGACCTGAAGGCCTTTTCGGAGCGCTTCTACCGTAAGATCTGTGCCGGTGCCCTAGCGCCTGTGCTCGACACACTCCGCTACCTCTATCATGAAACCGATACCTGGCTGGAGATCACCACGCTGCTTATTCCCGGAGAAAACGACAGCGATGCCGAGTTGCACGCGCTCACCGAATGGATCGTCACCCACCTGGGCCCGGACGTTCCCCTGCACTTCACGGCGTTTCATCCGGACTGGAAAATGCGCGACCGACCGCCTACGCCGCCGGCCACGCTGCGCCGCGCCCGGACCATTGCCCTGAAAAACGGCCTTCGGTATGTGTACGTCGGTAACATCCTGGACCCGGAAGGACAGAGCACCTACTGTCATGCCTGTGGTCGGCTCTTGATCGGCCGCGCTGGCTACCGGATTACCGCCTGGCACCTTGATGCGCAGGGGCACTGTCCGGATTGCGGGACCCCCTGCGCCGGCGTCTTCGAAGCGCAACCTGGACACTGGGGTCCCCGCCGCCGGCCCGTGTGGCTCAAGGCCTTTGCATCCACACCATAAAAAAGCGCCCGGTCCGAAAGCCGGAGCCGGGCGCCCTGTCCCGCGCAAGCAAACCGTCGATCAACCGCAGCCGCTCGAGCTACCGCAGTTCGGACACACGTAGCAGGCGCCCGAGCGCACCGTGATCGAGCCACAGTTCGAGCAGGCTGGCGCATCTTCCTGGTTCTGAAAAGCGGCTGCTGCCATAGCCGTCGTCTCCGGTGCAGCCGCTGCGCTCTTCTGCTGCGTCTGCAGGAAAGTTTCAATGGTCTGTCCCACCAGCGGCGTAACCTCGCCGGTCGGCTGCGTCTCGAAGCTCAACTCCAGTTGTCGCTCATCACGGGCCGGCCCACTCCGCTTCATCTCGGCCTCCACGCCATCCTGTGGATTTTCCGATTGCTCCTCCTGTGGCCGTCCCAGGAATTTGAGGGACAGGTAGCGGAAGATGTAGTCCATGATGGACTTGGCAATCGGAATCTGCGGGTTGTTCGTAAAGCCGGCCGGCTCGAAGCGCATGTGGCTGAACTTGTTGCACAGGTCTTCCAGCGGCACGCCATACTGGAGTGCGATCGAGATGGCCGTCGCAAACGCATCCATCAGCCCCGAGATCGTCGATCCCTGCTTGGCCATGGTGATGAAGATCTCGCCCGGCATGCCGGTGTCCGGGTAGAGGCCGATGTGCAGATAGCCCTCGTGGCCGGCCACGGAAAACTTGTGCGTGATCGAAGGCCGCTCGTCGGGCAGCCGCTTGCGCACCGGTTTGTAGACGACCTTTTCCACAATCTTCTCGACCACCTGCGGCTCACCGGCAGCCACCCCGTCGCCTGCTGTCTCGGCCTGCCGCTCCTCCTTGCGCGTCGAAAGCGGCTGGCTCCGCTTGGAGTTCTCCCGGTAGATAGCCAGTGCTTTCAGTCCCAGCTTCCAGCCCTGGATGTAGGCGTCCATGATCTCCTCGACCGTCACATGCTCGGGCATGTTGACCGTCTTGGAGATGGCCCCACTGATGAAGGGCTGGCAGGCGGCCATCATCTTGATGTGGCCCATGTAGTGAATAAAGCGCTGCCCCTTGTAGGGCTTAAAGGCGCAGTCGAAAACCGGCAGATGTACCTCCTTCAGGTGCGGAGCCCCTTCAATCGTGTCATTTTCTTCAATGTAGGCGAGGATCTCTTTGATCTGCTCTTCGCTGTAGCCCAGGCGGCGCAGGGCAATGGGCACCGTGTTGTTGACGATCTTGAACATGCCATCGCCTTTGCCCGCCAGCAGCTTGTACTTCACCAGCGCGATGTCCGGCTCGATGCCCGTGGTATCGCAATCCATCATAAAGCTGATGGTCCCCGTGGGCGCGAGCACCGTTGCCTGCGCGTTACGGTAGCCGTAGCGCTCGCCCAGCGCGACCATACGCGCCATGCTCTCACGGGCGGCCTCCTTCAGATCCGCCGGACAGCTTGGATGAATATCCTCGACGGCCGCCTGGTGCAGGCGCATCACTTCCAGCATGGGCTCCCGGTTTTTCTCGAAGCCCGGGAACGGCCCAATACGCTCAATGGCCGCGATCTCCGCACTCCGGGCATAGGCTTCCGCATGCATGATGGCCGTAATGGCGCCGGCTACCGCCCGCCCTTCATCGCTGTCGTACGGCAGGCCCATCGCCATCAGCATCGCGCCCAGGTTAGCAAAGCCCAGCCCGAGTGGTCGGTAGTCGTGGCTGTTTTGCGCAATCTTTTCCGAGGGATAGCCGGCATTATCGACCAGGATCTCCATGGCCGTGATGAAAATCCTCACGGCCGCCCGGAAGCGCTCGACGTCGAACGATCCATCCTCCCGCTGAAACTTGCGCAGGTTCAGCGAGGCCAGGTTGCACGCCGAGTTGTCGAGAAACATATATTCGGAACACGGGTTACTCGAGTTGATCGGGCCGCTGCGCTTGCAGGTGTGCCACTTCTGGATCGTATCCTCGTACTGCAACCCGGGGTCGCCGCAGATCCACGTGCCTTCGGCCACCTTGTAGAGCAGCTCATAGGCATCCACTTCGTCGATCACCTCCCCGGTCGTTACGGCCCGAAGCGGGAATTTCTTCCGGGCCAGCACAGCCTCCATGAACTCGTCCGTAACGCGCACGGACTGGTTCACATTCTGGAAAGCGACCGAGCTGTACGCCTCGCCATTGAACGAGCCGTCGTAGCCCTGCTCGATCAGTGCCCAGGCCTTCTTTTCCTCTTTGGCCTTGGCCGTCACAAACTCCATGATGTCGGGATGCCAGACCTTCAGCGTCTGCATGATGGCCGCCCGGCGCGTCTTGCCCCCGGACTTGATCGTGGCGCCGGTGGCATCCTGCACGCGCATGAACGAGACTGGCCCTGAGGGCCGTCCACCACCGGAAAGTTTCTCCTTCGTAGAGCGCAGCTTAGACCAGTCGGCCCCCACACCCGAGCCAAACTTGAACAGGCGGGCGCTTTCGGCCATGAGCTGCCAAATATCGTCAATCGAATCCTCTACCGAGATGATGAAGCAGGCTGAAGCCTGCGGCCGCTCGTATGGATCAACAGGCACCACCTGCTGCTTTTCAAAATCCCAGCCAAAGATCGTCTTGCCCCCCGTGTCGCGCACCCCGTACTGATGGTACAGACCCACATTGAACCAGACCGGCGAATTGAAGGCCCCGTACTGGTGCAGGCAGAGCCAGGTCAACTCGTCGTAGAAGCGTTCGGCGTCTTCCGGCGTCGCGAAATATCCCTGCGCCTTGCCCCAGTCGGCAATCGTGCGGGTCACCCGATGAATGAGCTGCTTCAGGCTGTACTCCCGTTTGCCCTCCCGGGGATCGCCGTTGCCGGCGGCCAGGTCGCCGTAAAAGTATTTGGAAGCGACCACGTTCGTGGCCAGTTGGCTCCACGTGGAGGGAAATTCCACGTCCTTCTGTTCAAAAACCGCTTCGCCTTTGCTGTTATAGATGGCGGCCGTCCGGCGCTCCCAACGGACCGTATCAAAGGGATGCACGCCTTCCTGAGAGAACACGCGCGTAATGCGCAGACCATGACGGAGCGCCTGTGCGTCTGTCGGTGACTTGCGAGGAGACTTTGCCATAGCGGTCTCTACGGTGGATACATCATGCGCTTGAGGGATAACACCGCACCCTTAGGGCAATAACAGCATATACCCTGCCACTCACTGGCACAGATGCGGGTTCTTTAATAAAGAATGCCAAGACCCGTTTTGCAAGGACGAGTTAATCACAACTTTTCCACATCCATCCCGGTAGCAGAGGACATAACAGCCATCAAACCATCTAATTGCCGTTATTCGTCAAGACCATTCAAGACTGTGACAAAATAAAAGGAAAGGCCCGTTAAAAGGAAAAGCTATGGTGCATAACGGCAATTAAACGAAAAACCCTGACACCTCACATGCGTGTCAAGGACGCTGCTGTACACGACAGCAGGGCACTCAGAACGCTTCCTCCTCGTCAAAATCGTCTTCAAAGTCAAAATCTTCCTCGTCGAAGTCCTCAAAGTCATCAAACTCCTCCTCGTCAAAGTCCTCCTCGAAGTCGTCAAAGTCCTCTTCAAAATCCTCCTCCTCAAAGTCCTCAAAGTCTTCCTCCTCGAAATCTTCTTCTTCAAACTCATCAAAGTCCTCTTCGTAAGCCCAGAGGGACTGCAGTGGCAGCCGATCCGGCGCAAATGTAGCGCTACGCATGGTCGGAAAAGACGATCGTTTTGATGGAGCGTGCTTCGGCCGAAACACCCGGCCACTTTCCAAAAATACGCAACACCTGCATGAAAGCAAGCCCTCGTGATGATCCGACATTATGAAAATTTGTACCGTTGCTTTCCTTGAACCGAATCGGTCTGAGCGAGTACATGCTTATTTGCAGCAGCCTATGAACAAACAGAATGGACGATGTACGACACGGACCGTAGTGCGTATCCGCACCCTGACGAATTCAAAGTGAAACGGCCGGAATACACGCAGTTGGAAGATGGATACTATCGGGCCACCATAGAGATCGCGCCCTTTAAGGTCGTAGGAGAAAGTCGGACCAAGGCGGGTGCCCGGCGTGTTGCCCTTTACCGGGCCGCCCTGACTTATCGTTCCTACCACCCATCCTACCGGGTGGAGAATCCCTACCCGGACGAGTTTGTCGATCAGGAAGGTACGCGCTGGCGTCGGCTTCCTCCCTCGCAGCGCGAACTCGGCGACTATGCCTTTGTCGGACCCGACGGCGACGAAGATTACGCTACCATTGAACAGATGCTGATGTGGGATATCCGACCCGCCACGACTCCAGAAGCAGAAGAAACTTCCTGATCGTTGACATTTGCGGGCGCTCCTTGGTGAGCGCCCCTTTTTTATTGCAGCGTGGCCAGCATACGTACAATCACGTAATTACTTTTTTGCTTAACTTCTATCATTCTCTATGGATACCTTCGAAAACTGCGATGAGGCAGACGCAGGCGCTGCTTCCTCCTCCTTTTGATCGGCTGGCCGCCTACCCCCGGGGAATTGTCGGCTGGATTACTGAGCTGTTGCGAGGACCGCTGGCCTATCAGCACACCTTGCTGGCTGTCTGTCCCAACTCAGAAGCCGTAACACGCGCCGCGCTGGAAGCTGCGCAAGAGGCCAATGCACCTTTGCTTTTTGCGGCCACCTTGAACCAGGTGGATCTTGACGGCGGCTATACAGGCTGGACCCCTGCCGCACTGGCTCATTTCGTGGCGGCGGAGCAGGCCCGCCAGCATCTGCGTATCCCGATCGTGCTTGGTCTGGATCACGGCGGTCCCTGGAAAAAGGATGTGCATGCCCGGCGTCGTCTGCCTTTTGAGGAAACCTTTCAGGCTACACTTCGAGCGATAGAAGCCTGTCTGGATGCAGGTTATGGCCTGCTTCATCTGGACCCAACTGTGGATCTGGAGCTGCCGCCTGGGACGCCGGTCCCCATCCCCCGCATTGTCGAACGCACGGTAGCGCTTTTACGACATGCCGAGACGTACCGGCAACGACACAACCTGCCCCCGGTCGCCTACGAGGTCGGTACTGAAGAAGTGGGCGGCGGCTTACAGGCCGAAGCCCGCATGGCCGAATTTCTGGATCGTCTCTGGGACGCGCTTGATCGTGAAGGATTGCCTCACCCGGTATTTGTGGTGGGCGACATTGGCACCCGGCTCGACACGCGCACTTTTGACGTGGAACGCGCGCGACGCCTGGACGCGCTGGTGCGCCGCTATGGGGCCCTGATCAAGGGTCACTATACGGATGGGGTAGAACGCCTGGATCTCTATCCCCGGGTCGGTATTGGCGGAGCGAATGTGGGCCCCGGGCTGGCTGCTGTCGAGCTTGAGGCCCTGGAAGCACTGGTGGCCGAAGCACGCCGTCGCAAACTCCCGGTCACGTTTGACCAGGCCCTCCGCCAGGCGGTAATCGAAAGTGGACGCTGGAAAAAATGGCTCCGCCCCGAAGAGCAAGGACGCCCGTTTGAAGCACTGGCTCCTGAACGGCAGCGCTGGCTGGTGGCTACAGGCAGCCGTTATGTATGGACGCATCCGTCCGTTCTACAGGCGCGGCGTGAACTATACCAGAGGCTTGCGCCCTGGTGCGACGCTGACGCTTTTGTGCGCGCGCGCCTCAAAGCGCGCCTGCTGGACTACTTTCGCGCCTTCAACCTGATCGACTTCAACGAACGCCTGCAGGCCTTTCTGCCTCACTGAGGCTATGTCGGCTCGTCGGCCGGTGCCAGCGCTTCGTCTTTGACCCGGTGCAGGTAGGCCAGGGCTTCCTCTCGATCAGCCGGAAGCTCTCCTTTAAAAATGACCTCCTTAATGGCTCCCAGTGCTCGTCGCTCTGGCCCCCGAAGCGAGGCGGCCATCTCGTCAAACAGCGCGGCCCGCCGCAAGGCCTCGTCTTTGATCTGCATCATGTACTGAAAAGCCGCATCGTGCTCGTTGGGGATCCGCCCTTCCAGAATCGCTTCTTTGATGGCTTCCTTGATGATGCCCACTGCCACCCCTTCCCGGATGCCCAGCGTCCGCATGATCTCTTCGCCATCGACAGGCGGCTGGAAGTTACGGATGCGGTCTTTCTCCTCCACCTCCGCCATGCGGGCCTCCAGGCGGTCGAAGGCCTCCAGGTAGCGACGCACGCGCCGGGGATTTTTGGACGTAACGTCGGCCCGCACCAGCAGCATCAGATCCTCCAGCTCGTTACCGGCTTCAAAGAGCAACCGCCGAATGGCCGAATCGGTTACCTGTTCATCAACCAGGGCAACAGGGCGGTGATGCAGCCGAACCAGCTTTTGCACGTAGGCCATGCGCTCATCCATAGGCAGTTTGAGCCGACGGAAAATACGGGGGACCATACGCGCCCCCAGTTCCTCGTGCCCATGAAAGGTCCAGCCCGTTCCCGGCACAAAGCGTTTGGTAGCCGGTTTGGCAATGTCGTGCAGCAGGGCAGCCCATCGGAGCCAGACGGCGTCGTTCTCGCAGGGGCGATCGGCCGTCATGCGGGCCACGTTGTCCACCACCTGGAGCGTGTGGTAGAAGTTGTCTTTGTGGCGGTGTCCCTCAATGGTCTCGACGCCTTTGAGCGCCACCAGCTCGGGAAAAATGTGCGTCAGAATGCCGGTAGATTCCAGGATTTTGAAGCCAATGGACGGCTGCGGCGCGCACAGGATCTTCTGGAGCTCGTCGGTAATGCGTTCCTGACTGAGAATTTCGACGCGATGGGCCTTTTCACGCATGGCCGCGAACGTGTCGGACTCGACGCGAAAGTTTAGTTGCGCGGCAAACCGGGCGGCCCGAATCATGCGCAGGGGATCATCTTCAAAGGTTTGACGCGGGTCGAGTGGCGTGCGCAGCAGTCGGTGCCAGAGGTCGCGCCGCCCCTGAAAAGGGTCGATCAGGGTGCCCCAGCGCATGGGCCACAGGTCGAGCGCCATGGCGTTGATCGTAAAGTCGCGGCGGCGCAGGTCATCATCAAGCGTTCCATCTTCAACGATGGGCTTACGAGAGTTTTTGCGATAGCTTTCCCGACGGGCCGCCACAAACTCCAGGACAAAGACGCCCGTGCGATCCGGCGCGGGCACGCGGATGGCGGCCGTGCCAAAGTTTTCATAGACGTGCACGGTGCGTCCACCCAGGGCACGGGCCACCAGTCTGGCCAGCCGGATGCCCGTCCCTGCTCCCACGGTTACAAAGTCGATGTCCGTCGTTGGTCGATCCAGAAACAGATCGCGTACAACACCGCCAACGGCATAGACCGGAATGTGGTGCTGCTGTCCCAGCTCGCCGATGCGTCGCAGCAGCGGCGCGAACGGACGGGCTTCCAGCCGTGCCTGTATGCGTAGAGGTAAAGGCCGGATCGTCACCGCGATTACTGGCTGGTTCCGAGGGACAATACTTAACGCAGGCGACTCATTAAACGTTCGACGATATGAAGTACCTGAATCGTCTCCAACAGCGACACGGGCGCCGGCTGGCGAGCGGCCAGCGCCTTCAGAAAAGCAGCCACCTCGGCTTGCTGCAGTCGGTTATTGGCGGCCTCTAAGCGGACCTGACGATGCCAGCCAGTACGGGCCAGATATAGCTCCGGGGTTGTACCCTCACCGTCCCGCCACATCAGCACCTGCGCATAAGTACCGCTGTAAAAACGAAGGCCAAAGGCGACAGCTTCAAGCCAGGTAGGCCCTCCTCGGACGGCTTCGCCCTCGATACGAAGCACACTGCTGGAATGAGCCAGGGCGCAACACAGATCAATCGCCTCGGCCAGTCGAGCATGCCAGGGCACCACACCCTGACCACCTACCTGCTGTCGATAGACCAGTAAAACGGGCGGTATTTTTTGCTGGAGACTTTGAAGAACCGGGTGAAAACGAAGCGGCCGGCTGACACCTACCTCCACACGGGCTTCTTCGGCCAGGCGGTTCAGCCGTTCCAGATCCCGCAGTGCCGGTGCCGGCGGCCAGGCTACAAAGCAGTGTACGCCCTGGCGCAACGCAATTTCTGTCACGCGAAAGCGCTCGGCCGGTGGCGTCGCAATGAACACCACATCCAGCGTCTGCATCCAGGCTGCCAGCTGCGCGTCCGGCACCTCCAGTGTATTTTTCGCGAATCGAAGAAAGGAACGGTCCGGGAGCAGCGCGCGCAAGGTGGTCGCCAGGTTACGCGCTTCTCGACCTCCACCGATCAGGCCAATCTGAAAGGGCTGTTCAGTAGCCTGCGGCGTGTCCATCCTTGCGCATTTCCGAAGCTCCGTGATAGACGCCCAGCGAATCACGCAAAATGGCCTGGTAGCCGCCAAAGGCCCCCCGCGTAAACCGGACGCGATGACCGCGACGCTCCAGTTCGCGTACGACGGCCGGATCAAAACCACTCTCGAGCAGCAGTATCCCACCGCCTTCGCTCGTACCCAAGGGAGTGCGTCCGCCAATATGCCGCCAGCGGGCCGCATCGCCCGCTTCCTGCACGTTCATGCCAAAGTCGATCAGGTTCGTCAGGATCTGCACATGCCCCTGGGGCTGCATATCGCCCCCCATCACGCCAAAGCTCAACCAGGGCCGGCCATCCTTCATCACAAAACCCGGGATAATGGTATGGAAAGGACGTTTGCCTGGGGCATAGGCATTGGGATGGTCGGGCACCAGAGCAAAGAGTGCGCCTCGATTTTGCAGCATAAAGCCCAGCCCGTCGGGCACCAGACCGCTTCCCATGCCGATGTAGTTGCTCTGGATAAGTGATACCATCATCCCTGATGAGTCGGCCACCGTCAGATAGATGGTATCCCCCTCCGGTAGAGGTTCCTCCAAACCAGGATCCACCTGGGCCATCACCGTATCCATACGAATCAGGCGACGTCGCTCGGCTGCATAGGCCTTGGAAAGCAGTTGCTCAAGCGGCACCTGGTAAAAGTCCGGATCGGCATAAAAGCGAGCGCGGTCCTCAAAGGCCAGCCGTTTGGCTTCGGCCATAACGTGCAGATAGTCGGCGCTGCCCCATCCCATGGCTTTGAGATCAAATCCTTCCAGAATGTTGAGCATCTGGAGCACGGCAATCCCCTGGCCATTGGGAGGCAGCTCGTACACCTCATAGCCGCGGTAGGTTACCGAGACGGGTTCGACCCATTCGCTTCGATGGGCACTCAGGTCCTCCTTGCGCAGGTAGCCGCCAATGCGGCGCATGTAGGCATCGATCGTCTCGGCGATCGGGCCCCGATAAAAGGCATCCCGGCCCTGCTCGGCCAGCAACTCGTAGGTACGCGCCAGATCCGGGTTGCGAAAGATTTCTCCTTCGCGAGGTGCCCGACCGCCGGGGAAGAATGTTCGCAATGCATTGTCAAATTCGGGAATCAAGTGGCGGTTTTCCTGAAACCGCTCCAGATTCTGCGCCCAGTAGTGGGCAATCACCTGGGAAACCGGGAAGCCTTCCCGGGCATAGCGAATGGCGGGGGCCAGCACCTCACGCATGGGCAGACGGCCAAAGCGAGCATGCAGCTCAAACCAGCCGTCCACCGCACCGGGAACGGTCACGGGCAACACGCCCCAGCGGGGTATCGTCGGCAGCTCACCGGCTTCTGGAGGCTGCAACCGCTTCGCTTCGGCCACTATGACCTCAAACGAAAGGCCCCGAGGGGAGCGACCGCTGGCGTTCAGGCCGTAAAGCTGCTGCGTTTCGGGATCCCATACAATAGCAAACAGGTCTCCTCCGATGCCGCATCCGGTCGGTTCCATCAGGCCCAGCACGGCATTGGCCGCAATGGCAGCATCCACGGCCGAGCCTCCCTTTCTCAGGATATCCAGGGCGACCTGCGTAGCCAGCGGTTGGCTGGTAGCCGCCATGCCTTGACGCGCCAGCACCGGGCTCCGGGTGGCAAAAGGAGCCCCGACAATTCGATCACCCCTTCCGTGTCCGAAGACCTGTCCCTGTGCGTGTGTCTGAGGAATCCACATGCCAGAAGCCAGCAGGCAGGTTAGTAAAAGCGCAAGCCGGATCATGATTCCTCGGGCTGTTGTAAGCGGGTAAGCACTTCCTCATGAACCGCTCGAGCGCGCTCGTCAAAAAGTACGAAGCGCACATGGCGCACGTGCTTGCATCTGGGACCCTCTTCCAGGACTGTTCGCAGCGCTACCTGTGCGGCCTCCTCCAAGGGATAACCAAACACGCCCGTGGAAATAGCCGGAAAGGCCACCGAACGCACGCCGCGCGCGTCGGCTACCTTCAGGGCGTTTCGATACGCTTCGGCCAGAATCTGATCCGAAGGCACATCGCGTCCATAGACGGGCCCCAGCACGTGGACCACGTACCGATTAGGCAGCCGAAAGCCTGGCGTAATCACCGCCTGTCCCGGACGGATCGGTGCCAGCGGACGACAGGCCTCGGCCAACTCGGGGCCGGCTGCTCGATGGATGGCGCCGGCTACGCCACCCCCGGGCATTAGCTGCGCATTGGCGGCGTTGACAATTGCCTCCATGTCGGGTTGCCTGGTAATATCGCCTTGAACGATCTCCAACGTAAAATCTCCTTGCTGCACACGCATAGCCAACGTTCAACGATAGCCTGTCTTTTTGCCAAAGATAAGGTGTCTGTTTGCAAAGTGCAGTGCTTGCTACGGGCTGACTTTTATGCGACTTTTTTGTTTTTTAGGCAGCAGCGCAGGACGAAAGTCTTGCCTGTGACGTACAAACGTCCGTCTTTTTGCCAACTGAAAATTCCGGATCTGCTATGAAGCCGACCCATACCGTTATCTCCCGACGTGTTGTCGTAACCGGCCTGGGTGCCGTTACCCCGATCGGCCTTTCGCCGCAGGCCTTCTGGGAAGCCATGATGCGCGGCGAAAGTGGAGCCGGGCCAATTACCCGCTTCGATGCTTCCTGTTTTGACACGCGCTTTGCCTGTGAGCTCAAAGGATTCGACCCGCTCAACTACATGGATCGCAAGCTGGCTCGCCGGCTGGATCCCTATGCACAGTATGCACTGGCGGCTGCGCGGCAGGCCCTCAGCGATGCGGGAATCGATACAAGCACACTTTCCGATGAAGCCCGGGAGCGTTTTGGCGTGGTGTTCGGCTCAGGTATCGGGGGGCTGCGGCTCTTTGAGGAGCAGACTGCCCTGTATCTGCGAGAGGGTCCGCAGCGCCTGTCGCCTTTCTTCGTGCCCATGATGATCTCAAACATGGCGGCCGGACTGATTGCCATCGAACACGACCTGCGTGGTCCAAACTATTCCGTGGTCTCGGCCTGTGCCACCGGCAACCATGCCCTGATTGATGCCACCATGCTCCTGCGGCACGGCCATGCGGACATCGTGCTGTGCGGTGGCAGCGAAGCGCCTATTACGCCGCTGGGTATCGGTGGCTTTAATGCCATGCGGGCCCTTTCGACGCGCAATGATGATCCCAAGACGGCCAGTCGCCCATTCGACAAAAACCGGGACGGCTTCGTAGTAGGCGAAGGCGCGGGGGCCCTGGTATTGGAAACGCTGGAGCATGCCCTGGCCAGGGGTGCGCGCATCTACGCCGAGCTGATTGGGTTTGGGATGTCGGACGATGCCTATCATTTTGCGGCACCGGAGCCGACGGGCCGCGGCGCCTGTCAGTCCATGCAGCATGCCCTGGAAGACGCTGGCATTGCTCCGGAAGAAGTCGATTATATCAACATGCATGCAACCTCAACGCCGGTAGGCGATCCCATTGAGTCGGAAGCCATCAAAGGAGTTTTCGGCGAACATGCCTATCGGCTGAGCTGCTCGGCTACCAAGAGCATGACGGGCCATCTGCTGGGCGCCGCCGGTGCTGTCGAAGCAATAGCTACTGTGCTGGCCATCTGGCACCAGACCGTGCCCCCCACCATCAACGTTGAGGAGCTGGATCCGGCCTGCGATCTGGACTATACGTTGCACAAGCCGCGCCAGCGAACAATTCGCGTGGCGCTTTCCAACGGCTTTGGTTTTGGGGGTCACAATGCAACCGTAGCCTTCCGACGTTATGAAGCATGAGACGTCTCAGCGTGAAGTTGCCTCTCCGCTGCGCATCGTTTTCATGGGTACTCCGGAGTTTGCCGTTCCTTCGCTGGAGCGGCTCGTCGAGGCCGGTTATCGTCCTGTAGCGGTGGTAACCGGTCCCGATCGTCCGCGTGGACGCGGACAGCGCGTGCAACCTACGCCCGTCAAGGCGGCCGCCGAACGCCTGGGGCTATCTCCTATTCTCCAGCCAGAATCTGTGCGCGATCCGGCCTTTGCAGAAGCTGTTGCGGCCCTGCAACCTGACATTATTGTGGTGGTGGCCTTCAAAATCTTGCCACCCGAGGTATACACGCAGGCCCGCCTGGGGGCCTTTAACCTGCACGCTTCTCTGCTACCTCGCTACCGGGGGGCGGCTCCGATTCACCGGGCCATTATGGCCGGTGAAACCGAAACCGGGGTCACCACCTTCTTTCTGCAACCTCAGGTGGATACCGGCGACATCATTCTTCAAAAGCGCACCCCCATCGGCCCCGAAGAAACGGCTGGCGAGTTGCACGACCGTCTCATGCAGTTGGGCGCCGAGGCCGTGCTCGAAACGATCCGACTGATCGAACGCGGCGAAGTTCACCCCCGGCCGCAGGATGACCGCCAGGCCACCCGGGCTCCCAAGCTTACGCGTGAGGAAGCCCGGGTGCCGTGGGACCGTCCGGCACCGGTTGTGCACAACCATATCCGGGGGTTGTCGCCGCATCCAGGCGCCTGGACGATGCACGGGGACCGACAGCTCAAGCTCTATCGTTCCCGAGTGGCCGAAGGGGAAGCCTCTCCGGGTACAGTACTGGAAGCCAACAATCGGCTGGTAATAGCCTGTGGCGAAGGAGCCGTGGAAATCCTGGAGCTGCAGCAGGAAGGACGTCGCATCCTGCCGGCTCATGCTTTTCTGCGCGGCTACCCGCTTCGTCCCGGCGACCGGTTGACCTGAAAACCTACAGTACCCCTGAACTGTCTGATATGCAAGAACGTATGCGAAACAAGAGCGCCTCGTTCTGAACCTGCACAGCCATTACATTCCTTTACGGAATCTATGGATCTTTCACCCACCAACGGTACCAATAGCCCGCTGTTGCGCATCTATCAAGAGGCGCTCACGCGTCTGGAAGCCAAGGCGCCCCCCACGCCCCAGGGACATCGGGAGCGATGCCAGGCTTTGCTCCAGCAGTTGGATCCGAACAATTCGGGTACCCCGCACATCGCGTTTGTACACGGAGCGCCGGCCTTACTGGCAGCCCATACGCATTATTTCGACGGGTTTGCCCTGCTACTGGCTGTTGCGCACGGAACCGCTGTGGCTGTTCGTCCGAGTCGAAAGGCCACCAACCGCCTCCTGCTCTGGCCAGACGAAACACTCTGGACCTTGCCCTCCGGAGCCTCGGTACCTCTGGACTGGCCCCTTGAAGTAGTGCTGGCTTTTTCCGTACTACGTCATTGCTGTCCCGAAACGCATTTTGACGTAGCGGTATTCAGCTCGGTACCGCCATTTGCCCGCGAAATACGGCTGGCCACGCTGGCTGTCACGCTGACCCAGGCTCTGAAGCAGTCCCCGACGTCCTCTGAGCAGCTCCGGGCGTTGACTGCAGTGATTGAACGCTGCACAGGTTTCCCCTTCAGCCTTGCCTACCTGCTGGCCGCTTCGGTAGCCCGTCCGGGGGCTTTTGTGCTGATTGATACCGCCTCGCTGGAGCATCTTGAGCTGGCAGGGCCACCACCGGAAGTGTTGCGCTGGCTGCTGATTGATGCAGGGTGCACCCTGTTACCTCCTCCCGAATATCATCGTCGGCAACGGGCTCTGGGACAGCAGATTGTCGAAATCCTGCAACGGCGTGGTTTCCATGAGCTGACCTCCTTGCGCGACCTGGTCTATCGCGATCTCCCTCGCGCACAGGCATTGCTGCCCCGTCGGCTGCATCCCGTGCTGCGCTATCTGGTCACTGAAAATCACCGGGTACACCACATGGTAGTGGCTATTCGGCAGCAGGACTGGCAAAAATTGGGATCGTTGCTGCTTATGTCGCATGCGGCGCTACGGCACGACTGGCAGGCTTCCTGTGCCGAAGCGGATTTGATCGTCGAAGTCGCCGAAACCATGAGCCTGGAAGGCATCTTTGGTGCCAGCATGAACGGCTACGGCAACGGCGTCCTGGTAGCCGGTCGGCCTTTCCAGCTTCCCCTCTATCTGGAACGCCTGCATCAGACGTTCGAAACCCAGTTTGGTCGCGCACCGGAAGTCCTGCTGCTCTGATGGGAACCCCTGGAGTCGCCGAGACTTCGAGAAGGCGATTCCCGAATGAATTTGCCTTCAAGATGTCTTCGTTTGATCTGGCCCGCATCAATGCGCGTATCGAAGCAGACAGCGCCTTTCTGGACGCCCTGCGGACAGAAATAAGGCGGGTCATTATTGGACAGCACTACCTGATCGATCGCCTGTTGATCGGGCTGCTCTGCGGAGGACATGTGCTGCTGGAAGGCGTGCCGGGACTGGCCAAAACGCTGACAGTCAGCACGCTGGCGCGTGTGCTGGGCGTCCAGTTCCAGCGGATTCAGTTCACGCCTGATCTGTTGCCCGCCGATCTGCTCGGCACGCTCTATTTCAATCAGAAGGAAGGAACCTTTTCGATCCGAAAAGGCCCTATCTTCGCCAACCTGATCCTAGCCGACGAAATCAACCGGGCTCCGGCCAAAGTGCAGAGCGCCCTGCTGGAGAGTATGCAGGAGCGACAGGTGACGCTGGGCGACACGACGTTTCGGCTACCCGAGCCATTCCTCGTACTGGCTACCCAGAATCCCATCGAACAGGAAGGCACCTATCCCCTGCCGGAGGCCCAGCTTGATCGTTTCATGCTCAAACTGCAGGTGGACTATCCCTCCCGCGAAGAAGAGCTGGCCATCATGCGGCGGATGGCACGCACAGACGGGCTCCCAGAAGTGCGCCCCGTCGCCACAGGTGCCGACATCCTTCGAGCCCGCCAGGCGCTTAACGAGCTGTACGTGGACGAACGCGTTGAGCAGTACATTGTGGACCTGGTAGTGGCTACGCGCACGCCCGAAGCATACGGGCTGGAAGCACTGCGTCCATACCTGGAATTCGGCGCTTCCCCCCGGGCCACCATCTATCTGAACCTGGCCGCACGGGCGCATGCTTTTCTGGAGCATCGTCCCTATGTGACCCCCGACGACGTGCGGGCCGTAGCACCTGACGTGCTCCGTCACCGCCTGATTCTCAGCTACGAAGCCGAAGCCGAAGCCGTCACCAGCGATCTGCTGATTGAGCAACTGCTTGCCCATATTCCTGTACCTTAAAACCGCCACGACCGGCCATGCCCTACCAGCCTAACCGCGTCTACCGCAAAGAGTCGATCACGGTTGCCTTCATGGTCGAACAGCTCCAGAAGACGGTCGGCCTGCCGGTAACCCGCGTCAACCAGGTCGACGACACGCTGCGCCTGGTGGTGGAAAGCGAGCTGAACCGCCCCGGTCTTGTTCTGGCCGGCTATACCGAACTGTTTACCTATCAACGTGTCCAGATTCTGGGCAACACGGAAAATCGCTACCTGCGTCACCTGCCCCCTGAGCAACGCCGCCAGGCATTCCAGAACCTGTTACAGTTTCCCATTCCCTGTATCTTTTTGACTGACAATAACGAGCTGGAGCCTGAGCTGGTCCAGATGGCTACCGAAGCCGGCGTGCCGATTTATCGGACGCCGGTACCTTCGACCCGCTTTATGGCGCTGCTGCGCGACTTTCTCAACGATCAGTTCGCGCCCCAGATGACCGTTCACGGTTCCCTGGTGGACGTTTACGGCATCGGGCTACTGCTAATTGGCAAGCCAGGCATTGGCAAAAGCGAGGTCGCCCTCGACCTAGTCGAACGCGGCCATCGCCTGGTCGCCGACGACGTGGTGATCGTTACGCGTAAGGAAGAAACCGTCCTGATGGGCACAGGCACCGACCTGGTGCAGCATTTCATGGAAGTACGCGGGCTGGGGCTCATCGACGTGCGCGCCATGTTTGGCGTGCGGGCCATCCGCTTCCAGAAACGGATCGAAGTCGTGGTCAAAATGGAACTGTGGGACCCGGACGAAGAATACACCCGCCTGGGCATGGTAGAAGAGACCTACCGCCTGCTCGACGTAGAGCTGCCTATGGTGAAGGTGCCTATCACCCCCGGCAAAAACATCACGGTGCTCTGCGAAGTCATTGCCATGAACCATCTGTTGCGGCACTATGGCTACGATCCGGCCGAAGTCTTTGCGCAACGCCTGAGCGAGCGCATTCGCCAGAAAGCCTCCTCTGTCCCCCTGCGCGGCACCGAATACTTTGAGCAAGATTACGAATAAGCCGTCGGCGCGTAAAAAAGAAACCAAACCTACCCTTTTGTTCAGCCTTTCTCCATTGACACAAGAAAGACCACCTTGTATTTTCCTATGCGTTTTGGTTAAAATAAGGGGCCCCACCTGTTTGTAGGCCGCCGGCTATTGAAGCAAGACAAGCCGGGCACGATTTTTAACCGGGTGGGGTGCGGTGTGAAATTTCGGTATACGGAAGGGGTGGTATCATGCCGAAGAACCGGTACTACTATTTTGACCATGAGACGTGTTCATTTGTAGAGGTACAGCCGCATCCGATGCGGCGCTTGTTGCTGTTTATCAGCTTTGTAGTCGTGCTGCTTGGTGCTGGCGGGTTGCTTTTCTGGTATTCTACAGGTCGGCTGGCCACCCCACGCGAACTGGCCCTGGAAGCGGAGAACGAGGCCTTACGGGCGCAGTTAAGTCGCCTGAATCAGAAGCTGGATCAGTTTGCTATGCGGCTCAACGAGCTGGCTGCCCACGACCAGTCGCTTTATCGCACGTTGCTCCAGGCTGAGCCGATCTCGGCGGACGTATGGCAGATGGGCGTGGGCGGCACCGATACCTATGCCGCATTTGACCGCTTCAGCAAGCCGACCGCAACACTGTTGCGGGAAACGGCTCAAAAGCTGGATGCCCTGGAGCGTCGAATTGCCCTGCAGAACGCCAGCTATCGGGAGCTGGTGAAGCTGGCCGAAGCGCGGGAGAGCTGGCGTCGGCAGATGCCAGCCGTGCTGCCGGCCGATGGAGTTATTGTGTCAGGCTTCGGTATGCGTCTGCATCCTATCCTGCGGGTGCGCAAAATGCACGAAGGGATCGACATCTTGCTGCCCTACGGCTCCCCCGTTTATGCCCCAGGCGACGGAGTCGTGCAGAAAACTGGCCGCAGCGCTGGCTATGGCCTCTATATCATTCTGGAGCATCCAGCTACGGGTTACCGTACACTCTACGCGCATCTGTCTAAAATCCTGGTACGCCGAGGTCAGAAGATCCAACGAGGCGACCTGATCGCACGCAGCGGTAACTCGGGACGCTCTACCGGACCTCATCTGCACTACGAAGTGCGCGACCGCCGGGGACGTGCGCTCAATCCGCTCCAGTTTGTAGCCCCGAGCATGACGCCACATCAATATCAGCAATTGCTCGAAGCCGCGGAAAATTCCAGAATTTCTCTGGATTGAAAACGCATGGCAGACCCTTCTAACGGGAACCCTTGGCGCCTTTCGCCGATAGGGAAAAAAGCCGATATATTAGGAGTGCTACCTCTTGCATTTTTCGGGTCGGTGTGCTATTGTGCCGGCCCATAGGGGGGGAAACAAAAAAGAGATTGTGTTAACCAAACCTGTGTGCCGACGATGGGGTACTGGACGCTTGAGCTGGCTTCCTACCTGGAAGATGCGCCCTGGCCGGCCACCCGTGACGAGTTGATCGACTACGCGGAACGCACGGGTGCACCCATTGAGGTGATCGAAAACCTCAAAGAGCTGGAAGACGACGGGGAGCCCTACGAGAGCATCGAAGAAATATGGCCGGACTATCCAACGGCCGACGACGACTTCTACTACGAAGAAGAGTAAGCCGTAGAATCGCTTCAGTCGGCCGTCCGGCCACTCCCCATCTGCTTAAGGGATTGCTGTACTGGTTGATCGGCTGGGGGCTGCTGGGTGGGCTTCCGGTGTGGGGGCAAGCCCAGCAGCAATTTTTTTCTATGCCCTGGCTGGTCCGTGAAGTTCGTCTGGAAGGCAACCATACCTTCTCTGATGAAGTCCTCCGCCCCTACCTCCACACGGTCGCCAATCGGCGCTTTCTGGGTATCCCCGGCTTTACCTGGTGGTTGTGGCTCTACCGACTGGGGGCCTCAGGTAGTCTGGGGGGACTACTGAGCCGTGCACTGATGGCCAGTGGTGAGCCGCCGGCTTATTACGAACCGACGGTCGTCCAGGCCGATGCAGAGCGCCTTACCCTGTTCTATCGCCAGGAAGGATTCCCCCAGGCCCGGGTAGAAGCCCGATTGGACACCCTGCGCCCGGGCCACCTGCGGGTCATTTTTCACATTGAAGAAGGTCCACCCACCTATCTGCGGCACATTCGTTACCGCGGTATCGAAACACTCCCTCAGGCTCTCCAACAGGCGCTCGTGCAAAACTCTCGGCTGCGTCATGCCCCGCTGTCCGATACATCGTTACGACTCCAGGCACGTCATCAGCGCTACTCGGAACTGGCGCTGCTGGAGGAACGCCAGCGCCTCATGGAATTTCTATGGGACGCAGGCTATGCAGCCGTCACGCGCGATTCTATCCAGGCGATCATTATCCCTGTACGTCCTGATTCTTTTGACGTGGTTTTTCGGATTCGTCCCGGACCTCGTTTTCGCTTTGGTGATCTGTATGTGGAAATCGAGGGCCCGGAGCCCGAGCTGTTCTTCCGACACGATACGCTCTGGCTACCTCCAGTTGCCGATACCCTCCAAGCTGGCCGCCTGTTTGTCATTCGCTCTCGGGAACGTCGCCTGAAGCTTGCTTTTCTGGCGCGTATGCTACGCTTCCGACCGGGCGACTGGTACAATCGCTCCCTGCTTCTAAGCACCCGACGCCGGCTGGAAGCCACGGGCCTGTTTTCCTACGTTCGCATCGAACCCCGCTGGCGCGACACGTTGCATATTCCCGGGGAGGCAGCTCCCCGCCTGCCTCATCAATTTGTATTGACCACCCGCCCCCGTCACCGCATACGGGTAGAAACCTTCATGCTGCAACGTAACGGTTTGCTCACCGGTAGCGAGAACGAGCTGGGGACAGGCATGGCCATCACTTACGAAAATGCCAACCTGCTGGGCCGTGCCGAAACGTTCAGCCTTCGCACATCCGGTTCCATTTCGGGAAACTTTGAAGAAGGCCTGCTGACCTCAGCCCAGCTCGAAATCACGGCCTCGCTGGTCTATCCCTATGCCGTCCGCCCCTTTGGCGCGCTTGAACGCTGGCTCCAGCTCTACGATGCCCGCACGCGCCTTTCGCTCAGCCTGCTTACGGCCCGCCGAGACATCCTCCGGCTGGTTATTCGGGGACGTGGTGCCGCCCGCTTCCGCCTTGAGCTCCAGCACACGCCAACACTCACTTCATTCGTGGACCTGCTCGACTTGAGCCTGAGCAATCCAGACACGTTGTATGGTTTTCGTGCTGCCTTCCTTGATGAAGTGCTGCGTCCCATTGAAGATCCGGTGCAACGAGCCCAGATCCTCGACGACTACACGGTGCCCCAGATCAATGATGTGTTCCGTTATACGCTGCAGGCTGCCCGCTTCAACCCGCTGCGCCGTGAACGCGGCTATGCCCACGAACTTTCTGTCGAAGTAGGGGGGATGCTATCAGATCTGCTTGACCGCGCCGTGTTCACACCGGGCCAGCACGAAGGCACGCTGCCGGGACTGCCTCTCTTCCGCCGCGGACCCTCTGGCAACCGGCTGCTCTACCGCCCGTATGTACGCATCAGCCTGGACGTCCGCCGATATCATCCGCTTCGCTCCGGCACCGTACTGGCCGGCAAGCTGCAACTTGGTCTGGCCCATCCAGTCGGCACACCCGACGTGATACCCTTTGACCGGCGTTTCTACAGTGGCGGCGCCACCAGTGTCCGCGGATGGCCGCTACGCGGACTGGGCCCGGGCCGCCTTCAACTTCAAGAAAACGTAGAGGGCGCCAACCTGCTGGGAGGGGAGATCAAACTGGAAGCCAGCCTGGAGTTGCGTCAGCGGCTACTACGGCGGGTACTGGCTGCCGACTGGGTCGGCGCATTCTTTACCGACGCAGGAAACGTCTGGCTTGGGCCCCGCAATCCGGGTGCCGCGGCCGGACACTTCCGGCTCGCCCGTTTCGTTCAGGATCTGGGCTGGAGCGCGGGCATAGGCTTGCGTCTGGCCTGGGAATATCTCATTCTTCGACTGGATATGGCCTATCGGCTGCACGATCCGGCCCGTCCAGAGGCCGGACTGTTACCCGATGGGCTACGTCGCCCAATGCTTCATTTTGGCATTGGCCACACTTTTTAACCTCTACAGAACCATGCAAGCCCTGCAACGCTTCTATCGGCGCCTGTTTCGCGCACAGGAAGACGCCCACACCCGTGAGTTGCTGCACATATTACGCCACGTCCCCCTTTTTCAGCACTTGCCCCGGCACGTCTTAAAGACGTTGCTCCCTTATCTGCATGTCCGCACCTACCGGCGCCACGAAGTGATTTACTTCGAGGGGGATCCCGGACTGGGCCTGTATATCATTACGCGGGGAACCGTGCGTCTGCTTATGGAAAACGAAAACGGCCAGCTTGAAGAGCTGGCCCGGCTGAGCGAGTACGACACATGCGGCCATCTGGCACTGCTGGGAGAATTCCGTCGGCTGGAGACGGCACAGGCAGCCACCGACGTTCAAGTCCTGGGCTTTTTCCGTCCAGACCTTAAGCTGCTGCTCCGACGCCATCCGGCCGTTGGTGCCGCTGTTCTTCAGACAGTAGCCCGCTACGTAGCTGCTCGACAAGTCGCGCTTATTGAATTGCTGGACCAGAGCGCCGATCGTCGTCAGGCGCTGATCTGGCTACAGGAGGCCGGGCGCCACGCCGAGCATCGCCTGTCTTCGCTCTATGCTGACTGAATGATAGCGACTGAACCCTTTCGCCTTCTTGGTGGTTTGTTGAGCCCGACTGCGAATCCATCCGAAGCTACCGTGCTGAAGAAAGGGGCCGAGCTGGAACTGATTGTTGAAAAATTCGCAGACCGCGGGAAGTCGCTCACCCGCATCGATGGCTACGTGCTGTTTATCGAAGGCGGCGTGCCCGGCGACCACGTGCGCGTGCGCGTTACCAGACGCAAGAAAAACTACGCCGAAAGCCGCATCGTCGAACTGCTCGAGCCGAGTCCGCTGCGCACCGAGCCACGCTGCCGATACTTCGGCACCTGCGGGGGCTGCAAATGGCAGCACGTGCGCTACGAAGCCCAGCTCGAAGCCAAACGCCAGCGCGTCTATGAGGCGCTCGTCCACCATGGCGGTTTCGAAGACGTGGAGGTTCGTCCCACACTACCCTCGCCTCGACTGTACAACTACCGCAACAAAATGGAATTTTCCTTCAGCGCCGACCGCTGGCTGACCTCCGATGAGATCGCCAGCGGCCAACCGCTCGACCGCCACTTTGCCGTGGGCCTGCACGTGCCGGGCAACTTCTACAAGGTAATCGATCTGGAAGAATGCCACCTGCCCGAACCCATCACGGTACGTTTGCTCAACGAGCTGCGGGCGTTTTTCAAAACGCATGGCTGGGAACCCTGGGATATTCGAGAGCACCGGGGATACCTGCGCCACCTGGTCATTCGCACCGGCATGCGCACCGGCGAGGTGATGGTCAACCTGGTTACCAGTCGCTACGACGAAGCCCGCATGGCGGAGCTGGGCGCCTTTTTGCAGCAGCGTTTTCCAGAAGTCATCACGCTGGTCAACACAATCAATTCGCGTCCGGCCCAGGTCTCCTACGGGGAAGCCACCTACACGATCTTCGGGCCGGGCGTTATCCACGACGGCATCGGGCCATTTCGCTTTGAGATTGCACCCGATGCCTTTTTCCAGACCAATACGGAGCAGGCCGAACGGCTCTATGAAGTGGCGCGTGAGCTGGCGGCGCTGCGCCCGGATGACCTGGTGTACGACCTGTACTGCGGTACCGGAACGATCTCCATTTTTATGGCGCCGCACGTGCGCCACGTGGTCGGCGTGGAACTGGTCGCGTCGGCCGTCGAGAACGCCCGCGCCAACGCGGCCGCCAACGGCATCACGAACTGTACGTTCGTGGCCGGCGATCTGCTGGAGGTGCTTACCCCGGCGTTTGTGCAAACGCACGGCCGGCCCGACGTGGTCATCGTCGATCCTCCACGGGGCGGCATGCATCCGAAGGTGGTGCGTCGCATCGGCCAGCTCCGTCCGGAGCGGTTCGTTTATGTGAGCTGCAATCCGCAAACGCAGGCGCGCGACCTGAAGCTGCTTCGCGAGCAGTACCGGATCGAGGCCGTACAGCCCGTCGATCTGTTTCCCCACACTGACCATGTGGAATGCGTCGTCGCCCTGCGGGCTCGCTAATCTGAGTGTGCCATGCATCGAGGTATTGCGTTCGTAACGGGCGGAACCGGCTTCATCGGCAGCCACCTGGTCGAAGAGCTGCTGCGCCGGGGCTACCGCGAAGTGCGCTGCCTGGTACGAAACCGGCTGCGCTGGCTGGAAGGGCTCGACATTGTGCCTGTGCGCGGCGACTTCTCCCAGATCGAGGTGCTCTGGGAGGCCGTACGTGACGCCGACGTCGTCTTTCACGTCGCTGGCGTCACACGCGCCCGCGACTGGGCTACCTTCGAGCAGGGCAACATCACGGCCACGTTGAACCTGCTGGGCGCTGTCTTGGAGGCCAACCCGAACGTCCACAAAGTGCTCATCACCAGCAGTCTGGCCGCCGTAGGCTACTGCCCGGGCGGCGTGGCGACCGAGACGTCGCCCCTGCGTCCGATCAGCGCCTACGGACGCAGCAAGGCGCTCATGGAACAGGCGCTCCAGGCACCTCGCGCCGAAGGGCCACCGTTCACCGAGGTGCTTCCCCTGGTAGTGGTGCGTCCACCTGCCGTTTACGGTCCTCGCGACGCCGACATCTACACGTTCTTCCGAACCGTCAGCCGCGGCCTGTGCCCCATCATCGGGAGCGGCCGCCACCCCGAGCTGAGCCTTGTGCACGTACGCGACCTGGTACGTGGCATGGTGGACGCTGCCGAGTCGGACGCCACCACCGGGCAAACCTACTTCATCGGTAGCGAACGGTTCTACTCCTGGCGCGAGATCCGGGACGCCACGCTGCGTGCCCTGGGCCGCCGAGCCCTGACCGTCCACATCCCGCCGTTTCTGGTGGAGCCCATCGGCGCGCTGGTGGAACTGGCCGGACGCCTGACCGGAACCTATCCCCCACTCAACCGCGAAAAGGCCCGCGAAATCCGGCACGCCTGCAAAATGTGCGCGGTGGACAAAGCCCGTCGCGACTTCGGCTACCGCCAGCAGATCGGCCTCGAAGAGGGCCTCCAGGAAACCATCGCCTGGTACCGCCAGCAGGGCTGGCTGTAGCCTCTTGACATTGTTTTTTTTGCTTA
>Ga0256839_1000951_pt1 | contig 36495 bp, 38 predicted proteins | sample 354166metaG_FD_185968 | JGI IMG/M metagenome (GOLD analysis project Ga0256839, IMG submission 185968) | Hydrothermal vent microbial communities from Mid Atlantic Ridge, Atlantic Ocean - 354-166 | ecosystem: Environmental > Aquatic > Marine > Hydrothermal vents | place: Atlantic Ocean: Mid...
TAAATAAAGTTTCGGTAATTAAATTCTTCTGTAATTACATTTTCTAAACTAGAACTATGAAAATATCTATAAATATTTTCTATCTCCTCTCTCTTTCTCATCCAAATACCATATATACCTGCCATCTAATCACCTTTTTTTAGCGAACTTAACATCCACCACATATTATAATTTAACATTAAAAAACCAACAATACTATACCCCGCCAATGCAATCAAAATATTTTGAGATAACAACCCAATACCTATGGCTATTACTCTGAATAGTGTATAAAGTATTTCTATCATAAATGCTTTTTTTTGCATATTAAGTAAACTAGGAATAAAGGAAATAGTAGCAACAACAAATACCATTAACAACCATGGCGACAATATCTGCGTATATATTCCCGCTTCTCTCCAGGCTTCACCAAAAACAAAAGCAAAAATATCTGGTGCGAAAATGACAAACAAGGCAAAAGGCAGAATAATTTTTTTCATAAGTGACTTTAATAATCTGACAGTAAATCCATAGGCATCACCTTTATCATTATAAATTTCTGTCACTTTTTGATTATACACTTTTGCGCTAGCTCCTGCTAAGATCATGAGTGGAGCAAAAACTATTCTCGTACTTAACGCATAGAGTCCCACCGCTGTCAGTCCAAAAAATGGAGTAAACATGTATACAGGTATTTGAGAAGAGAATGTATTGAGCATGGCATGTGGAGCTTGGTATTTCGGAAAATCCTTATATCGCTTTGCCAAAGCAATCATTTTTACTTTATTTATTTTAGCAAGCAGTATTTTATCAGCGATTATATTTTTAAGCAATTGCATATTTGCAAAAAAAGATGAAATAATCTGTCCCGATATTAAACCGCTAGCTCCCGTTTTAAAAAATCCCATCACCAATTGCACTGTAGCAAGGATCACTGATTTGATAATTGTCGCGTGCGCTATATCCTTATAGTGTTGTTGTCTATTGCTGTAATAACTAAGCAAATTAAACAAACCAATAAAAAACACTGCCACAGGGATAAAATAAAGCCAACGTCCAATCTCGTTATTTTCAAATATATTAATGATATAGGAACCGAATAAAAATAAACAAAATAAAAGTACCGAGGTTAACACTATAAGAATACCCATACCCAAAACAAATATATTAATAGCATCTTCCTCTTTACGCGGAAGCATAAGTGCCAATTCATAACGACCGCTAGCTACACTAGAAAATACACCGGTAATCGCTATAAACAAAGCAAACACTCCAAAATTATCCGGAGTATAGATCCGTGTAAGTATGGGGCTGATAACAATAGGGATAGCTTGTGCAATCGTCGTCCCTGTCATAAGCGTCAAAACATTACGACTAAACTCTGATTTAGGTTTCAGTTTATTTAGCATTCCATTATCTTGTATGCATAATAAACAAATAGACAACGACACATTACATACATCTGCTTTCAAAATTGATATTTTGATATATTATATCTAAAAACATCTACTCTGCCCATTAGCATTTTATCCAATACTTTTATCTTTTCTCGGTATATAGCGATAGAGTGCCATCGCACCAAGGAGCACGAGCAAAACTCCCCCAAACACCTGCATCCACGCACTTAGCCACACACTCTTATGCACAATATCTCTATGCCTCCTATTATCAATATCTATCCCCCCCATCTCTTTCATATGTGCCATGGCCGAGACTGCAAGACTCTTGTTCGGAATCTCCTGATGGCAGCTTAGACAGACACCTGAACGATCTAGCTTATCCAACGTTTGCCTGTCAAGTGCCTGTGAAAGCCTCCAGTGATTTCCCACAGTCTGCACCTGTGTACCGTTTTCATCTATCATAACGGAGTAATCATGCTTAAGATTGGGAATGGCTGGAATCTGCTCATCTACGCCCTTAACCAAAAGTTTCTGATGGGCATCCATTAAATCTACCGTCGTTGTCTTCGTTTGATCAGCAAAATATTTGCCTCCGTTTATACCTTTTCCCTGAGCCTTTAAGCTTGTATGACAGCTCTCGCAGCTACGTGCTTTTTTGCTTACGGTATGCGGTTGTACGGGTGCCATTACAATAGAGTTTACCCCCTCTTTTGGCACATTTACGGTACCATTGTTTTCCACGCCTTGTAATTTAAATATATGATTTTGAAGTAGAATATTCCCTTTTCCCCCTATGACAGTAAGCGTTACTTGACATCCGGGTATCGTAGGAGAGATACGACCCTCTCCGTTTTGGCTGAGTGCCGGATCTTCCCAGCGAAGATAGCTCCGTGTCTCAGTCACCTGTCCGTCGACTAAAAAATCTTTTAGCGTATCGACATCACCTGTTTTTCCGTTGACATGATATTTGGATGCAGCCAAATAATCAGGGTTCTGCTTACCTTCTGAATAATCGATCTTTACGTGACAGCCGTAACACTGGGGTGCCCAGGTAGCATGACAAGTATAACACTCCATCTTCTCCGTATGTACTGCTATCTGATCCATTGCCATTAAGCCCTCTTTAGAGATCTTTCCCTCTTTTTTCAATAACTTTAAAGGCTTGAGTTCTATCTCTTTGCCTGAAGCAAGATACATAAGCACCTTATTGCCTTTACGCACGGCTTTTGTCAAAGGGTTGCCTCTTGCCGAAAGCAAAAATCCATCACCGCTATCCTTGGGAATTGCCCCCTGCTTCAAATAAGCAGCAAGCGTTTTACTCGTGCCTCTGGCCTTCCCCTGCTGAGCTTTGGTAGAAAATTCATCCGAATACCCCAAAGGTAGCTCCCATGGATATTTTGTGGTAGTTCCATGGCAATCTTGACACTCTATCTCCACGGCACCCAGATTTGCCCCCCTGAAAAAACCGTCTCCGTGCATATCATTAGAGGTATGACAGTCTTGACAAAGCATCCCTTTGGAGTAGTGTATATCTTCTGTGAGGTGCAAATAACGCTTGGTGTGCAATTTTGGTTGCGCATTGCCCTCTTTGTCAAATGTCGCTTGATACTCTGTCTCCATTAAGCCTTGATAGCTTACCCCTATACGCTTGCCCCTGTTATGGCAAGTAGTACAGGTCTCCACGGGAATACCCGAGTAGTTCATATCATGCACCTGCACCTTAACTTCTCTGGAAGATTGAATAGCGTGCACAAGCATATGTCCATCCTCTTTTTTGTTAATACTGCCGTCTTTCCCTTCATATAACCCTGCATTGGAATAGGGTACATGACAAGAGGCACAGCCTATACCTCTGTAGTCTCCTCTACGTTTACGACCCTGCCCGCCCGTATGACAACGCAGACACTCCTGTCGCAAATAGGTATATACCGATAGCGTAGGATCTTTTTCAACCTCCTGCGCAGTAGGTGCTGCGGGAAGTTCCTTGGTCCCTTCCAAAAAACCTTGCGGTTCAAGCTTTTTAAGCTTCTGCATATATGCCCGATATGCTTTTGTACCCAAACGCTCATGAGGATCTGGAGACTTGCCTCCAAAGTTGGTATAGGTATGCCTATAGCCCTCCTTTGCACCAAATCCCCAAAGAGCTCCGTGAATCTTACCCTGCTCCGTTGCCATAAGACTGTTATTTTGAGATGCAACCTGCTTGGGATGGCACATACCGCAGGTATTTTCATTCACCCATGGACTTGCAGGATAGGGATAAAATGCTTTAGGTCCCTCATGCGTTAAAAAATATTTGAGTGTCCCCTTGTGTGCCTCCTCTTTGCTCTTTGCTTCAGGATTGCCTCCGTGACATACCACGCAGTCATTTCCCTCTGCCCCCGCCTCTTTGGCTTTAAGCAAAATGGCCTGCATCATGCCTGAGTCATGCGATCTAATATCTTCAATACCGTGATGACACTCAATACAGCTATTTTGCATACCCATACTTGCAGTGAGTATCAAAAAAAATACCCATACTGTATTTCTCAGGACATATCCCATTTTCATAGCTCCCGTATCATAATCTATCAATCCCTCCTAATAGTATAGCAGGTAATTCATATTAAATTTACACCTTTATGCTATAATTTTTTACCTAATCAAGATGGAAGAGAAATGAACAAAACGATTTTAAGCCTTACGGGAATTATGCTTCTTAGCCTTGTGCTTCAGGCCAAAATGATTGACGGTATTGCCTTGGTTGTCGAAGGCGAAGCCGTCACCACTGCCGAAATAAAAGCGGTGCAGACACAAATGGGCGTATCAAAAAAAGAAGCTATAGAACTGCTTATTCAAGACAAGCTTCAAAAATCGGTCGTGAAAGACATACACATACCCCAAGAGAGTATCGATGCAAAGATTGCTGAAATTGCAGCACAAAACAATATTACTATCCCGAAAATGCAAAAAATTCTTGCACAGGAAGGAACACCGTGGGTACAATATCGTAAAAGTATTGAAGAGGGACTCAAAAAAAGCAAGTTTTTTCAACAAAATATTCTCACATCCATCCCTGACCCAAGCCAAGAAGAGCTTAAACGCTTCTATCGTAATAACAAAACACTTTTTACCATCCCCTCTCATATCTCTTTGATAGAGTACTCCTCCGCTTCTAAAAAAAGAATCGACAACTTTCTCAAAACACGTAAAGCAACACGTATACAATCACGTAAAATAAATAAATCTACCAAAAACATGGAACCCTCTTTGCTTACAACACTTCTACAAACACAAAACGGAAACTATACGCGTCCTATCAACACAGGCACCAAATATGTCGTATTCAAGGTACTCTCAAAAACAGGAGAGTCAACTATGCCTTTTGAAGCAGCGCAAGAAGCAGTCGCTGCAAAATGGAAACAGCAACAACAGCAAAAAGTGCTAAAAGACTACTTTGAAAAACTCCGTACACGTGCAGATATACAAAGAATAAGATAAAACACAAAGGCATAAAATGGGTTTAAAATCAGATAGCTGGATACGTGAAAAATCTATCAATGAAGAGATGATTACGCCATTTTGCGAAACCCTCGTAGGAGAGGGAGTTATCAGTTATGGACTAAGCTCCTACGGCTATGATATACGTGTAACGGATGAATTTAAGATTTTTACCAACATCAATGCCGAAGTTGTTGACCCCAAAGATTTTAACGAAAACAACGTCGTTGACTTCAAAGGAGATATCTGTATTGTCCCGCCCAACTCTTTTGCACTGGCTCGCACGGTAGAGTATTTTAAAATGCCCAAAGATACCCTGGCTATCTGCCTTGGCAAAAGTACCTACGCACGCTGTGGGATTATCGTCAATGTTACACCCTTTGAACCCGGATTTGAAGGACACATCACCATAGAAATCTCAAACACTACCCCGCTCCCTGCCAAAATTTATGCCAATGAAGGTATAGCACAGGTACTCTTTTTGCAAGGGGACGAACTATGTGAAACCACCTACGCAGATAGAAAAGGGAAATACCAAAGCCAAACCGGCATTACCCTGCCGCGTATTTTAAAAAAGGGCTAAAAGCCTCTTTATCTTATATAATTTTACACTCTTTTGTGCTACAATGCACAAAATTTCTACAAACAAGAGCATATAAACAGTATGAAAAATTTAATCATTGTTGAATCACCGGCAAAAGCACGTACCATTACCAACTTCTTGAATAAAGACTATAAAGTTGTCGCCTCTAAAGGTCACATACGCGACCTTCCCAAAAGTACCTTTGGTATCGCCATAGATGAAAAAACGGGAGACTTGATCCCCAAGTACTCTATCCCCAGGGATGCAAACCCTACAGTAAAAGAACTTAAAAAACTCGCTAAAGAAGCTGAGACTGTCTACATCGCAACGGATGAGGATCGCGAAGGTGAAGCCATAGGCTACCATATTGCAAAAGCTATAGGGAAAGAACCCACGGAACTTCCGCGTATCGTATTTCACGAAATCACAAAATCAGCCATCCTCCATGCCATTGAAAACCCTAGAAAAGTAGATATGCATTCAGTGGATGCGCAACAGACAAGACGCATGCTAGATCGCATTGTAGGCTACAAGCTCTCTCCTCTTCTTGCCTCTAAAATACAAAGAGGTCTCAGCGCAGGAAGAGTACAAAGCTCCACACTCAAATTGGTGGTGGACAAAGAGCGTGAAATTAAAGCATTTAAGCCTGAAGAGTATTGGAGTATCGAGGCACTTTTTGAAAAAAACATAACTGCCAATATCCATAATTACAACGGTCTTAAAATTGAAAAACTCACGATTAAAACCAAAGAGGATGCTAATGAAATCGTAACAGCTGCAAAGAGCGAATCATTTATCGTAACCTCCATAGAGAAAACCAAAAGAAAAACAAAAACACCTCCGCCTTTTATGACATCTACCTTGCAGCAGGCTGCTTCAACCCAACTGGGCTTTTCCCCTAAAAAAACGATGATGATTGCACAAAAACTTTACGAAGGGGTCAAAACAGACCAAGGTACCATGGGCGTCATTACCTATATGAGAACCGACTCTATGAATCTAGCCAAAGAGGCTGTTGATGCTGCCCGAGATTACATCAAAACAAATTTTGGTGAAAAATATTTACCCAAAAGGGCAAAAAACTATGTGACCAAATCAAAAGGAGCACAAGAAGCACATGAGGCTATTCGCCCTACCATGATTAATTTTGACGGAAAAATCGCTGCTAAATATCTCGCATCAGACGAACTAAAGCTCTATAGGCTCATCTACAACCGCTTTTTGGCATGTCAAACGACCGAAGCAGAGATGGAGTCTCAAAGTATTCTCTTCAAAGGAGACAAGTGCACCTTCAAAGCAAGCGGCAGAAAGCTTCTTTTTGATGGTTTTTATAAAGCGACAGGACATACCGATAAAGACAAACTTCTTCCTAATCTTACAAAAGGTCAAACCGTTACACTTGATGAAATTAAGCAAGAACAGCACTTTACAGAACCTCCGGCACGATACAATGAAGCAAGCCTTATCAAGAAACTAGAATCTCTGGGTATCGGTCGTCCCAGTACATATGCTCCGACAATTACGATACTACAAACACGAAAATATATTGAACTTGAAAAAAAACGTATCCATCCAACCGAAGTGGCCTTTACCGTAATAGAGATGCTGGAAAAACATTTTCCTGAAATTGTGGATTCGGGTTTTACCGCCAATATGGAAGAAGCATTAGATGAAATAGCAGAGGGAAAAACATCTTGGCAGACGACTCTCAAGGCATTTTATGCCCCTTTCATCCAAAAAATTGAAGAGGGCAAAAAAAATATAAAAAGCCTAAAAGTCGCTATCCCTACAGGAGAAAAATGTCCCAAATGTACATCTGAACTTCTTTTACGAAAAGGAAAATATGGTGAATTTATAGCCTGCTCCAACTTTCCTAAATGTAAATATACTAAAAATATCGACGGCACTGAAATAGAAGGGCCTGAAGAGACTGATGAAATATGTGAAAAATGCGGTTCGGCCATGGTAATTAAAAACTCTAAACGTGGAAAATTTCTTGCCTGTTCTGCCTATCCCAAATGTAAAAACGCCAAGTCACTTGAACCGCCCAAAGAACTTAAAATATCTTGTCCGGAATGTGGAGGAAAACTCCAAGAACGTCAGGGAAAACGAGGGAAATTTTTTGGCTGTGCCAATTACCCCAAATGTAAATTCATCGCCAATAATGAGCCTGTAGATAAAAAGTGTCCCAAATGCAATTATATAATGGGTATCAAAAAACTCAAAGCCGGAAATTTTTACATATGCTTTAAATGCAAACACAAAATAGAAGCTTAGCTTCTAAGAATCCGTTTCATCTCTGCTTCTAACTCCAGCCACCTCTCTCTGTACTTTGATATATACTGACTTAAATATACATCTTCTTTTTTCATCTCCATAAGCATCTCTTTGAGTAACTTCACATACCTTACCGCACCAATACTTGCACTCAATCCCAAAGCATCGACACAAAATGCCTTTAATTTACCTATCTCGTCCTTCACAATCATATCTCTCACAAGAACATGAGAGTTTCTCAGTGCTAAAAGTATCTGGGTAACTATCTCTATATACAAACTTTCACCGTGAACATATGAAAGTCCTTTTGAGATATCCAAAATCTCTTTATTTTGCTGCTCTATTTGCATATGTATTTGAGCAAAATCTCCCGCATAGCTACTAGGATCCAAAAATCGCTCCAATGCAAGATACACCTGACCGAATCTATACGGTTTAACAATACATGCATCTATCCCTGACAATACCATCTGTTCAATCTCGTTATCAAATCCCAATCCCGTAACCGCAACAATCGGTACCTTTTTATACTTTGTGTTATGGCGTATTTTTTGCGCTAGGTCAAAGCCGTCAATTACCGGCATATCCAAATCCATAAAAATCAAATCTATAGGGATATGCTTATCAAAGATATCTAATGCCTCCTGCCCGTTTTCAGCTTTTAAGATATGCAAATGAGACGAGGCAAGGATACTGCTTAATACCTGTTGGCTTACAAAATTATCTTCTACAATCAAAATGGTCTTATCTTTAAATTTTGCAAACGCTCCTATCTCAACCTTGATACTCTCCTCTATTTTAAACGATGCTATCTTGTCCTGCTCTATATCTTTTTCTATGCGTGCTTTTTGGAGATATAAATTTTTTAAAGCCTCTTCTATATCACCTACAACCAAAGGGCTGTATAAGATCTTATCGGCAATAGCTTTCACCTCTTCTAGATAGCTCTCTTTTTCAAAAACATCATGTACGATAATAACCTTGGGTGCTTCATCCTCATCTAAATTTTCAAAAAACTCAAAAACTTTATAGCTCACATCCGTGCTTTTTAAAACGATAAAATCAATACCCTCCAAATCAGGTCTATAGAGTTCCAGACTTTCTGAAGTATTAAACAAAACATCAACATCAAAGCTATGAAGTATATCTATCAAAATGTTTGCACTCTTCATATCCCTGTCTATCACCAATGCCCTCTTTTGAAAGAGTACTTTTCTCAGATCCTCTTTGTAACTTTTGCTATCAAAGTCTTGAATATAGGGCAAAGTCAGTTTATATGTAGTGCCTCTGCCTTCCTCGCTCTTAATAGCAAGTTTGCCATCCATATTTTCAACTAGCTCATTAAGCACATAAAACCTCAACTCTTTATCTTTATAATATACATCTTCCCAAGATTGCGGAATAAAAAGTGTATCAATCTCTTGATCTGTAAGATAGAGGGCATCATTTTTTACTAAAAACTCTATATATTCATCATCCTTTATCGAGATATATACTCCAATCTCTCCATAATTTTTACGGCCTACTATATCTACAACCAAATGATACAATACCTGATAAATTCTGTTACTATCACCTACTAAATAGCGTGTCACTTCATCTTTAATATCATAATAGAGTCTATACTCCTTCTTCTTGAGAATCGGAGCCAATTCATGTGTAAGCTTATGTAGCATCTTGCTCAAACGAAATGCTTCTTGCTTGACAACGATATTTCCTGATTTGATTTTGAGAAAATCAATCATCTCGTACGTAATACGAAGAATATCCTCATCATTCTTTTTCAGACCTTCGACTTGGTTTTTTATCCCTTTTGTATCAAATGATTCTAAAGAGTCCAGGAGACTAGTCTCACTCACAACATTTTTAGATGCTGAATTATGTATATCTTCTCCCATTTTTTCAAGAAGCATACTCTGTCTCTTCTCCATCATCTTCTGTTTTTTTCTCAGTTTATTATAATGCTTTTTAAGTTTTTTAATTTGCTCGGAAGAGACAAAGAGTGCAATTATCCCTATTAGTCCCAACCCAAAAAGTGCCAGCCATACATTCCGATCAGACTCTTTAACATACCCTGCCTTCTCTCTTTGCTTTGACAACACTTTTGCTTCGTCCAAAATAAAAGCCTGAGGAAATATCTGACGTAATTCTAAAAAATTTAAAATCAGATGCTCCGTATCTTGAAACGGACCTACTTTTAGTACCTCTATTCCATTCGATTGATCTACTTGCAGTTTCAATCCCCCACTACCTGCTCTTTTGCTCTTTCTTATATATGTTTTGACTCTATCTGCTTGTGTGGCTATATGCTTTTTATCCTCTCCTGCATACAAAATGATATAAGAATTTGACGATTGTGCATAGGCCCCCGATAAAACAATCAAAAACACAATAAAACTGAAAAATACCCTATACACGACCTACCTCCATACTCTTCATTTCATTCTCCAATGAAAACTGATATGCCTGAATCTCTTTTTGCAATACCCGTATCTTTATAAGGTACCGTATATTTTTATATAGCAGTACCGCACCGGCTAATGCCAACAAAACCAGAGCAATCCATTGCATATCTGTTCTACCCCAAAAACTTTTCTCTTTGACTTTCGCGCTATATATACTCTCTTGGGCTAGAGACATTTTGGTTGGAGTATACTGCCCCACGGTATTTAAACTCTCTTTGCTTCTCATGTCCGGAACGATAAAACTATGAGGAAATTTTTCTTTTAGCAGGTATTGCAAGGTATTTTTAAGAGAATCTGTTAATATGGGAGTAATTGTTACCAACATATACTGCCCTAGTCTTTCAATGCCTATTTTAAAACGATACCTCTCTTTCAAGCCAACTGCCTGTTTGTTCTCGAGAAAAAACCTCTCAAGCTCATATCGGTGCTTTGTTGCCTCTTCATGTTTCCTGTCTACACTGACAATCATTTTGGTATGTCTCTCCTGAGCACATACCATTGAGAAGAGTAGCAGTATTATACTCAATGCCTTCATGCTTGCAATACGTTTCTCCGTTCCCGATTCTATATTTGACTCTTATGTGAAGAATTATAGCATAAATAAAAATATTTATATTATTGCATTTGTATCAACTATGATAATACAAGTTTTAGATATAATGCTCGCATGAAAAAGATATTTTTATGTGCTATCAACAATATCCTAAGCGGCACCTGCAAAGAAGACTGTAAATTTTGTACGCAAAGCATAAGGTATCATGCAAATATACAACGCTATACCTATAAAGATATCACCCAAATTGTTGCTGAAGCAAAAAAAGCAAAAGAAGTAGGCGCTCTTGGATACTGCCTGGTCACTGCCGGAAAAGGTCTCGATGACAAAAAAGTAGACTATGTAGCACGTACTGCCACAGCTATTAAAAAAGAGGTTGAAGGATTAAATCTTATAGCATGTAACGGTACAGCAAACAAAGAACAGCTCTCTTACCTCAAAAAACATGGCATAGACAGCTACAACCACAATCTTGAGACATCAGAAGAGTATTACACGAAGATATGTCAAACACACACATGGAGCGAACGATACGAGACCTGTGAAAATGTCAAATCTACAGGTTTGGCACTCTGTTCCGGCGGTATTTTTGGTATGGGGGAGAGAGAAAAGGACAGAGATTCCCTGCTTCAATCCCTAGCCTCGCTTTCCCCGGAATCAACCCCCTTAAACTTTTTTCATCCCAATCCCGCTTTACCTATAAAATCACGAAATATTGAACGCAATGAAGCCCTTAATATCATCTCCAAAGCACGCAGCCTCTTAGGTAATAACAAGCTCCTAATGGTCGCAGGAGGTAGAGAGCTTCTCTTCAATGGATATGAGCAAGCGATGTTTGATGCAGGAGCAAATGCCATAGTCATCGGAGACTATCTTACAACCAGCGGCATATCGCCATCAAGTGATTTAACCATGCTTAGCGCACTTGGATATGCGGTCGAGACCCAATGTCATACCTCCAAGGTATAACATGCTTCACTCCAATATCACACTTATTCTCACGCTCTCTCTACTACTTTGGGGAAGTCCTTTTATCGCAAAAATTTTGCGTATACCTATTCCGCCCGTTGAGATCATTTTAGGTTCAATATTTGCCTACCTGGGATTCATATCATACAATGAACACTTTGACCTTATTGCGCAAGTAGGGTTTTTGTATCTTCTGTTTTTAGCAGGTATGGAAGTAGATCTAAAACAAATTATCACAAGTTCCAAAGATGTGATTCAAAAATCTATTCTTTTTCTTCTGCTCATGGTATTTTTTTCTGCCATCAATGGATTTCTGTTTGATCTACACATGATAGTTATCGTTGCTATGTCGCTAATCTCTATAGGATTATTAGCACCGCTATCTAAAACATACGGTAAAGAACAGCCATGGATACAGCTTGCTTTTATCGCCGGCGTACTGGGAGAAATTGGAAGTATCGTTGCTTTAACTATTTTTAATGCAGCTATCTCTACGGGCTTTGGGTTTGCACTTTTAGAAAAAATGGGCTATTTGGTACTTTTTGTAATTATCATCTACGGAATGTATAAATTTTTACGCATACTTTTTTGGTGGTTTCCTGAATTAAAAAAGATTCTAATTCCCAAAGAGGATACTTCAGATCAAGATATACGTCTAGCCATAGCACTCTTTTTTGTGCTTATTGTCGTTATGCTTGTTCTTGAACTAAAGCTTGCTCTAGGTGCATTCATTGCAGGTGTGGCAATCTCTGCTTTCTTTCATCACGAAAAGGGACTAGAAGAAAAAATGTCCAGTCTGGGCTTTGGTTTTTTAGTACCTCTGTTTTTTATTCATGTTGGAACATCTTTTGATTTAGGTGCCTTACCTTTAGATGGGGTGATTACGGGTGCTTTACTCATTACGCTTCTTATGATTGTCTCTAGGGTACTTGCAGCAATTGTACTCAGAAACATTTATGGCTCAAAAAATGCATTGCTTGTCGCTCTTTCACTCTCTATGCCTCTTACACTGCTTGTCGCTCTTGCAACGATTGGGTATGAAACAAAACTTCTAGAACTCCTGACATATTATCAACTTATATTGGCCAGTATCTTTGAAATTCTCATTTCCATGACACTCATCAAGATCCTGCAAACAAAGGATTAATCTACCTCCTGTATAGCTTTTAATAATGCCTCATCCGCTTCTTTAAGTGCTTCTATCTCTTCTTTTGTGATATCGATATCAACAACTTTTTCACTCTCAGGATAGGTCTCTTTTGTATCAACGTTCTTGTCTGTTTCTATTGATTTTTTATCTTTGACAATAATTAAACGCTTTGCTAACTCTTTTTTATCATACCCCTCTTCAACCTCTTTAGTAGCCTTCAAAAATGCTTCATCTGCTGCTTTATTTGCATCTTGTTCTTCCTGTGTACTATTGCTATCAACTACTTTATCTTCCTCTAAAGCCTCTTCATTCGCTTGCTCAAGCTGCTCTTGTTTTTTTACTTTAGATGATGTATTTTGATCTGATGCTGCTTTTTTCTCCTCGGCCTTAAGCTCTTCTGTGACGTTGACCTCTTCTGTTATATTCTCTTCAGTCATCTCTTCTTTATTCGTTAAATTACTCATATCTTCCGAATTTATCTCTGTACTGTTTGTCTCTGCTTTGGTAATATTCTGTTCAGAATCCGAGGCCTCGTTAATGATGATTTTTGGTCTCTTTTTAATCTCTTTGCCATCATATATTTTTCTTAAACTCTCGATAATTTCATCTGTATTTTTATCTATTTTCTGAAAATTTTCCTGCAATGCAAAAGGATTCTCTTCGGCATAGATACCGGACATACAAAGAGACGCAAGCGCTATAAACCATACATATTTTTTCATTTTCATTCCTTTTGTTCCAACTGTTTTAATTCAAAATATCTCTTTTGAAGTTTTTTATTTTCACTCTTTAAAATAACCGCTTCTCTTGTAAGGTTTTGCTTTTTTGCTTTTAATTGATTAAGCACCGTAAGCGAATTCTCGCCATACAGCAAAATTCCTATATAGATGCCAAAAAGTAAAATAACTATAGTTGTTACAAGCACCGCCTTAATGGAGAGACCTGCAATAACTTCAACATCTTGAGTATTTCCCATAATAACAATTATTTAGAAAAAACCGAAGCGCCCAAATATTCAAATTGTCCAAGCTCCGCTTCAATCTCCAAAAGTCTGTTATATTTAGCAATCCTATCAGAACGTGCAGTTGAACCGGTTTTTATCTCTCCTGTATTCAGTGCCACTGCAAAATCTGCAATAAAGGTGTCTTCACTCTCTCCTGAGCGATGAGACATCACGCAGGTATAGCCTGAACGCTGTGCAAGGCGTACCGTCTGCATTGTCTCGCTCACTGTACCAATCTGATTTGGCTTAATTAAAATGGAGTTACCCACTCCTTTTTCTATCCCTTCTGCTAAAATAGAAACATTCGTTACAAAAAGATCATCACCTACTAACTGCACCTTTTTGCCAAGAACTCCGGTAAGATGCTTCCATCCCTCCCAGTCATCTTCGCTCAGTCCGTCTTCTATGGAAACAATAGGATACTTCTCGCACATATCCGCATAATAGGCGGTGAGTTCTTCGGAACTAAGCTCTCTGTTTTCAGACTTAAGGACATAAAGCCCCTTGTCATTTATAAGCTCCGATGCTGCCACATCCAATGCTATCGCTATCTCTTCACCCGGCCTATATCCGGCTGCTTCAATGGCTTTGACAATAACCTCTATAGGCTCCTCGTTCGACTTTAGATTCGGTGCGAAACCACCCTCATCGCCTACGGCTGTACTCTCTCCCATACCGTCAATAATTTTCTTAAGATGCTGATAAACCTCCGCAGATGCTCTAAGACCTTCGGAAAATCTATCAAAACCTACAGGCATTACCATATACTCTTGAAAGTCTACAGAGTTGTTCGCATGCTCTCCGCCGTTAATAATATTTAGCATAGGCACAGGCATCACCACTCCATTGGCACCGCCAAGATAGCGATACAGTGGCATTCCTATACTTTTTGCAGCCGCACGAGCCACTGCCATGGAGACGCCTAAAACCGCATTTGCACCCAATTTCCCATAATTATTCGTACCGTCAAGCTCCTTCATGGTCAAATCGATTTCTGCTTGATTAAAAGGACTTAACCCTACAAGCGTATCGCTAATACTCCCATTGACATTTTCGCATGCCTGAAGTACGCCTTTGCCCATAAAACGCTTGCCTCCGTCACGAAGCTCTAAAGCCTCGCGTTTCCCCGTACTCGCACCGCTTGGGACAATTGCGCTCTCTACTATCCCGTCACTAAGACTTACCGTAACCTTTACCGTCGGGTTTCCCCTGGAATCCATAACCTCTGTTGCTCTAATTTCATCAATAAAAACCATTTTCGCCCTTAATACATAGATAAATTTCACTCTATTTTATCCAAAAAAAGCTGATAGGTTTGTATATTATATAAGGATTGTTATACGCTAATTATGCTAAAACAAATGTCTTGTATCTTTAAAAATACTCCGATATAAAAGCACTCTGATAAAACTTAAACATAGCTATATCAATCAATAAAGAACTCACTTTCTTTTATTGTCAAGTGATGACAAAACCTTCCTTTACCAAAAATTTTATATCGATGTTTGGCTATAATATCATACATGGCATCTCGCACTGCCCTTGGAATAAGGTAAAATAGACTAAAAAACACCCACGCTCCTCCAAGGCTTTTTACTATTCTTAAGATAGCTGTAGACTTATAATACAATACTCCGTTTTCATACAAAACGATACTATCAATATCTTTTGGAACGGCTAATGTTTTTACATACTCGCCTTGAAGTGAGGTGTATCGAAATAGTGCTTTCTTGTCCCACTTAATAAGCAAAAAAACAATCTTATTGCATAATCCGCATACCCCGTCAAAAATAATAACTTTTTGCATCTTAAGCTAAACGAAAAAACACCTTATGCTTCTTCTATATCCCCTTTAATCTCCAATGCCTCGCCAAAGCCTAAAGCCTCTTTAACTTTAGTATCTATCTCAGCCATCATCTCCGGGTTCTCTTTTATGGTAATTTTGGCATTCTCTTTTCCTTGTCCTAGTTTTGTCGCACCATAAGAGAACCATGCACCCGATTTATCCACGATGTCCATCTTGATACCATAATCTATCAACTCACCGATATAAGAGATACCCTCACCAAACATAATATCAAACTCTGCCTGTCTAAATGGCGGTGCTACTTTGTTTTTCACCACTTTTGCTTTCACACGGTTACCGATGCTTGACTCCCCTTGTTTCAATGTAGCAATACGTCTTACATCAATACGCACCGATGCGTAAAACTTCAAAGCATTTCCCCCTGTTGTAGTCTCAGGAGAACCGTAACCCATCGTACCGATTTTCATACGAATCTGATTAATAAAAATCACTGTCGTATTTGTCTTATGCAAAATTGCCGTAAGTTTACGAAGAGCCTGAGACATCAGCCTTGCCTGTAGCCCCACATGCGTATCTCCCATATCACCCTCTATTTCCGTTTTAGGTGTCAGTGCAGCCACGGAATCTACAATAATTAAATCCACTGCACCCGATCGCGCCAAAGTCTCAAGTACATCTAGCGCCTGCTCTCCAAAATCCGGTTGAGAGACCAACAAGTTATCCGTATCTACCCCTAAATTTTTTGCATAAACCACATCCAATGCATGCTCCGCATCGATAAAGGCACATACCATCTCTTTTTTCTGAGCAGAAGCAATCGTCTGCAGAGCCAATGTCGTCTTTCCTGAAGATTCAGGGCCATATATCTCAATAATACGTCCTTGAGGGACACCGCCGATTCCTAAAGCCATATCCAGGCCAAGTGATCCTGTAGAGATAGACTCAATCGGCTCAAACTCTTTATCTCCAAGCCTCATCAAGGTACCCTTGCCAAACGTTTTGTCTATCTGCTTAATTGCCATATCCAGTGCTTTTTGTCTATTTGCATCCATTGCCATTGTCATATCCTTAACCTTTATATTTAAGTAATTTTATCTAAATAAAGTTTTTTTATTTAGTCCTATTCGCAGTTTAATCTAAATTTTAAACATTGTAAAAAAATATGTCAAATTGTCATATTTATATATTCCTGAGTAATCTATTAGGCCATCAAATAATGCATACTCATTCTACTCTTTGCCCCCTTATGCTAAAATACCCCATACTAAAACAAGGTCAAGCAATGCACAAAAATATCCAAATAGCCCACTCTCCTGATGCTGATGATATCTTTATGTACTATGCCATAAAATTCGGGTGGGTTGATACCAAAGGATATGAATTTAACAATATAGCATTGGATATCGAAACCCTAAACCTCAAAGCGTTACAAGGGATCTATGATGTCTCTGCAATTAGCTTTGGAGTCTATCCGCTTATCAAAGAGGAGTATGCACTCCTACGTACGGCAGTGAGTTTTGGTCAAGGATACGGGCCTAAACTCATTCGTCCTAAAAACAAGAAACTAAAGCGTAACTTTAAAGTAGCGCTTTCTGGTAAATATACGACAAATGCCATGCTCTTTCGCATCTACTACCCGGAGGCTCGTCCCGTTTACATGAACTTTCTTGAAATAGAAGAGGCAGTCATAAGCGGTAAAGTAGATGCCGGGGTACTCATACATGAATCGATACTCAATTTTGATAAAAGCTTGGAAGTTGAAAAAGAGCTTTGGGAGATCTGGGAAGATCTGGCAGGAGAGGGCTTGCCTCTACCGCTTGGCGGCATGGCCATACGAAGAAGCCTGCCACTTAACCGTGCTATAGATATAGAGAATATTCTTATAGAGGGAGTAAAAGCGGCAAACGAAAGAAAAGAGGAACTCTGCAAAAAACTAGAGAATGACTCCTTGGTACGTATCTCCGATGCAATGCTTGCAAAATATCTTAATATGTACGCCTCAAATACCTCTATAGAACTAAGCAAACTCCAAAGCAAAGCCCTTGACACACTCTATGCCCTAGGCTTTAAACATGGGCTTTGGGATGCACCTTTAAACACTGAAGATTATTTAATACCTAAAGAATATGAGGCTTTACGGAGTAGCTAATGTTTTTAAAAACCATAGATTTTTCCCAATATTCTAGTATCAAAATAGGTCAGCCTACAGAAATATTAATGATAGAGAAGGAAGACAAAATACCTAAAGACAGATACCTTATAGGTGGGGCAAATAATCTTCTCGTCTCTCCTACCCCTCCTCCTCTTATGATGCTCTCAAAAGATTTCGCCTATATAACGGAAAAAGAGAATCTTTTGGAGATAGGTGCAGCCATGCCTACAGGTCGTATAGTCTCATATGCAAAGAGACATAACCTCGCAGGGTTTGAATTCTGCTCCAAGCTTCCCGGTACGCTTGGCGGAATGCTTGCCATGAATGCCGGAGTCAAAGAGTATGAGATTTTCAATATACTCCATAGCGTTAAAATAAACGACATATGGTTGCCTGCTAAAGAGATAGTACATGGGTATCGTTTTGCCAAACTCAATGGTATAGCTACAGCCGCTAGATTTGAAATAAAAAAAGGTTTTTCTCATACTTTACTAAATGAACTTCTTACTCTACGCTCTAATCAACCCCATATCCCATCGGCAGGATCAGCATTTAAAAACCCTAAAGATGACTATGCAGGCAGACTTATAGAAGCAGTGGGGCTAAAAGGTTTAAGAAAAGGGGATATGCAGTGGAGCGACATACATGCAAATTTTTTAGTAAACCTAAAAAAAGGTACCTTCGAAGATGCCAAATACCTCATTGATTTAGCAAAAGAAAAGATAAAAAAAGAGTTGAATATCCAACTTCAAGAGGAGATAAAAATCCTTTAATCCCTCCCTATTGCAGACATCTTACGCATCTAATGTAATTAGACTCTTTTTTGTAACGCTTATAGCGATATGCATCCGCAGGAAAGACCACATAATATCGAACATCGGTAGCTGGTGTAGATGACCAAAAATCACCATCTCTATAATTATTAAATACCTCTGCTTGTTTGCTATGCAAATGCATCAATTCATCTGCCGTGGGAAGTCTCCAGTCCGTATAACCACCGTAATTTAAGTTACGGCAATAACGCATGGCATGCCCCCATGTACCTGCCTTTCCTACAGAATGATTACGCTTATATGCACCATCTTCTCTATATGTATATTTGGCATCTTGCCACATAAGTCCTGCATCTTTTTCTATATAAACCGTGTTTACCTTACAAGATTTTATCTCCTCTACAGTAGCTACTTTAGGTAAACTAGAGGCAAAATCTCCACCAGCTGTTAGCAACACGGTTGAATAAATACATCCTGCTATCATCGCTATCTTCTTCATTCTTTGTTCCTTTAAACTCCAATATTATTGAATATCATAATATAAATTTTATCAAACTTTGCTAAATTTTGTTATTTTAAGGACGAATCTCTATCTCTGTCCCGTTCTCTACAGATTTCCACAACTCATCCATAGCTGCATTTGGTACAGCCAAACACCCCTCGGTCCAATCCCTTGAAAGCGTATATGCATCGCCTCTGCCATCCGCATTCCATTTTGGTTGACCATGGATAGTGATATAACCGCCGGGTTTTACTCCCATGGCTCTTGCTCTTGCCTTATCTGAAGCATTAGGATAAGATATCATCAAAGATCGATAGAGTCTCGGGTCACATTTTTTTCTTACAATAGTATAACGTCCCTCAGGTGTTTTATAGTCCCCTGCCTGTAATTTTCTACCTTTGTCACCATTTTTACCCAATGAAAATCGATACTCTCCTACTCTTTTTCCACCTCTGTAGACATACATTTTTCTTTTACCCTTATAGGCAACTATCCTGTCTACTTTTTTGGTATGCTCTATCTCTGCACCTCTTGCCAACTCCTCTTTGCACTCCTTTACCGCATAAGGCGTTTTATCTATTTTCCCATACGCTATTGGCGAAAAACAACCGCTTAGAAGCAGTAAACCTGATAATCCCGCTATCCATAATTTTATTCTCATTTTTTTCCTTTGATTCTTTAGTTAACCCCAATCTATATTTTGAGCCTTGTTTTTATATTTCTCTTTTTTATAGGATACTGCATTTTTAAGTTTTTGCAGACGATTCATATTGCTTACCTCGGCATCTCTGATTCTATCAAACTCTTTATCAGAAAACTCTATCTGCCCGCATGTCTCTTGATACAGTCTATCTATATAGTTTTTTAGTTGTTGAAAATATGCCGCATCCAAATGCACCTCCTCCTTTTCATCAAGTCTCTTTTTCATCTCTTCAAATTTGTCTATAAACTTCTCAGAACTTATCCTCTTGTCACGCAGCATACGAAAAATATTTTTAGCTATTTTTTCCAGCTGAGCCATATATTTTTGACGATTAAATTTATCAATCTGCTTTTTCGTATATCCCATATAAACACTCTACCGTATAGTAATAGGTACACCTTCATGTACGGCATGCCACAACTGTTTCATTGCACTGTTTGTAATAGCTATACACCCCTCGGTCCAATCTTTTGAGAGTGTGTATGCATCTGCCTTTCCATCGGCGTTCCACACAGGTTGTGCATGAATCGTGATATCTTTACCGGGATCTAGGCCGCGTCTTTTTGCTCTCTTTTTATCTTCGGGTCTAGGATAGGATATGCATAAAGAACGATAATATTTAGCAGAACACAATTTCCTGTGAATAAAAAATTCTCCCTCCGGTGTTTTATTATCTCCCTTTTTTTGTTTTGCCCCTACAGGATTTTTACCCAGTGAAACAGGAACCGTATATTGCACTTCTCCATTCTTATACAGATACATTTTTCTCTCTTTTTTAACAACCAAAATATAATCTATACCTTCATCCGGATCATAATCTTTTGCATCAAACAGCTCTGTTCTGCACGCTTCAACATTATATCTATCACTGCTCGTCATAAGCGGGCTGCAAGCTGTAAAAAAGAATAAAATAAAGAGGGAGAAACAAAACTTATAAAACATATACATTGTATGATTGTAACAAAAACTATGTAAGAAAAGAGAAAGATACATCTTCAAAATCCAAAAAGGATTTCGAATACGATTTTATACTATTTTACTAACAAACTACGCAGCGGCCTGTTTTGCCGCTGCAATAGCCTCTTCATAATTTGGTTCGTTGGTAATTTCCGGAACTACTTGTTTATATGTAATCTTTCCGTCTTTACCGATAACAAAAATAACCCTTGCAGTGACTCCTGCCAAAGGACCGTCTGCCAAGAGCACACCATAGGCATTTGCAAAATCTTTGTTCCTAAAGTCAGAACAGACTTTAATATTCTCAATACCTGCAGCTCCACACCACCTTGCCGCTGCAAAAGGCAAATCCATAGATACGGTTACTACCTCTACACCGTCCAAATCAGCGGCTTCTTTATTAAATCTTCTTGTCTCTGCATCGCAAACCCCCGTATCAAGAGAAGGAACAGCCACTACCAACTGAACCTTTCCTTCTCCGCCTATTTGTTCATCCTGAAGCATTGGGTCACAATTTACGACTGTCACTTCCGGTGCAGTATCACCTACATTCACTTCTGTTCCCGCAAGATTGCATACGATATCGTTTTTAAATGTCACTGTTGCCATTATTTTCCTTTTTTATATTTTAAGTAAATGTATTATCTCCTAATTAGGATAAATTTTGTCTTAATTAAGTTATGTACCATAGCACTTCTTAGAGTAAAGCCTATTCTATTTTTTTAAGTTGTCTCTACTTGGATACATAAACACCGCATCCCTTTGAACCGTAATATTCTTTTTGTCATCCACTGCATATGCAAAAATTTTGATAGGTATCGGCATATCTTTATTCGCCCCATGACTTAAATTCTCTTTTGCTTCCAACACAACCACTTTTTTCTTCTTTTTCCCCGCTCCTATCCTAAACGGTTCTGAAGGTTTTTTAATCATAATCCTATCATTGCCCTCTATGTCAAAATAGTAGGTATGTGCTTTTCTATCTGTATTGGAAAACATAAAAATATAATCATTTTGAACAGCACCATTATCAAGCACCTTATAAAGCCTTGGAGATTTATTGATATCTAAGAGCATATGCTCTTTTTTGCTCCCCATCACAAAAAGTGCAATAAGCACGGCTAAAAGTACTCCAAAATAAGCTAAAACTTTTCCTCTGAAATAGTTTGTTTTTCCTTCATATCTAACCGCTTCTTTCTCTGAAGACCATCGTACCAATGAAGGTTTTCCCAGTGCACCCATTACCGTAGTACAGGCATCCACGCACTCAAGACAGTTAATACATTCAAGCTGCAAACCCTTACGTATATCGATATGGGTAGGACAGACAGTTACACATGATTCACAGGTCGTACACTCCGCAGAAGGATCAACCTGCAACAGATCTTTTTGCTTTGTAAATTTTTTTTCTCGTTCATTACCGTGCCCTTCATAAATCTCTCCACCTCGTTTAGGGTCATACACCGCCATGATCGTATCATCATCGTATAATACAGATTGCACGCGGCTGTAGGGGCACACATACACACAAAAATTCTCTTTTATAAATACTACATCTGCTATAATAAATAAAGCAATACCAACAACCATACCCACAAGTATCATATGTTCCGAAGGCGTGGCGAGATACTCAAAAAAATCTTCCGGCGGCACAAAAAACCACATAAAGTTTGAGGCTGCAACAAATGCCAAAACTGACCAAAGCATTATCGCAATAAAGAACTTCACTTTGTTCTCTGTTTTTGACATATCGGGCTCTTTTTGTTTATTTTTAATACGTTTTCGCAACCCTAACAGTTTTGTCTCTATTCCATCTCTATAAATAACTCTAAAAATAGTTTGTGGACAGGCCCACCCGCACCATGCCCTTCCCCCTATGGCAGTCACTGCAAAAATCCCAAGAAAAAGAAGCATCAGTAAAAATGGCATGAGATAGAGCTCTTGCATATCAAACGCTACTCCTGCCAAATGGAGCTTTTTTTGATCAAAAGAGAGTAAGAAAAGATGAGTTCCGTTGATGGTAATCCATGGCATCACAAATGCAATAATTGTCGCTGCCGCATATACCCAGTATCTCTTTATTCGATAAGGAACCCATCCTTTAAGATACTCCTTTGCACTCTTTTTTTTCTCTTTTTTTGCCTCAAATTCTTTCTGAGTCTCATTCCTTGCCGCTACTTCCATTATCCTACCTTTCTCTGTTGTAGTTCTTCTGTTTCAAAAGGACAAATTAATACCATATTGTCCACCTCTTTGTCTTCCAAGTTTACAGCTGCCGACCCAATACTTTCTACCAAACTTTTAAGCCCCCTAGAGTGTATATAGTCTTTGAGCGAAGAGCGACTGACATTTAAAGTCCTTGCAATTGCAGAAACACTCTGATTTTGGGCAAGCATCGTCATGATTTCATGATGATACACATCAAACTTTGAACTGGATTTACTCCCTTTAGGTCGCCCAATCTGTGTCTCTTTTTTAGGTTTTTTTCGTTGTGCTTCAAGCAGGGGGAATACCTCTGTCATGCTGCTATGACGATTAATACACATATTGGCATTGCAGACCCATAAATCTACGTTATGGCTCAACATACAATTAATAATTTTTACCAATTCATCCACACGTGTACTAAGCACCGACAAAGAGGCCACAATCACTATATACTCTCCTTCACCAAGAGACTTTAAAAAGGTCTCAAAATCTTCTCTCTCCTCAATCAACAAATCTTTTGTTGCATACTCCACAACTTCTTGTATAACAACAATACCCTTTTGATGAGAAAAGGTCAGTATTTCACTCTTTTGTGCAATCAAGTTCTCAAGTGACGGTATCTGCCGCATATACGCATAAACCATTGATATATCCTTTTTTAATATAGATAATTATATCTTAACTGATGATAAAAGTCAATTTTTTATATATTTTTTTCGTCATACATAGCTATTTCTCCTGTTTTATGCTAAAATAAGTCAAAATAAATAAGGCTAAGAGATTGGATTTGACACACTTGGATGAACAAAACAAACCTAAAATGGTAGATATAGGGGATAAAGCACACACAACACGTAAGGCAACTGCCTCTGGTATTATTGAAACAAGTCAAGATGCCTTTAATGCAGTCATGAACAACACAGCCAAAAAGGGACCAGTTCTACAAACAGCAGTCATCGCTGCTATTCAAGCAGCCAAACAAACCTCAACGCTAATTCCTATGTGCCACCCTCTAATGCTTAACTCAATCAATACCGATATAAAAGAGCTTCCTGATCTGCCTGGATTTAAACTGGAGGTCACGGTAAAACTCAATGACCAAACCGGTGTAGAGATGGAGGCACTCACCGGTGTAAGCATTGGTCTGCTTACAATTTATGATATGCTTAAAGCGATAGATAAAGCAATGGTGATTAAACATATACAGCTAGAACATAAGTCAGGTGGAAACTCTGGCGATTTTAATAGATAAGGAGTACAAAATGAAAATTTTATACGACAAAACACCGGACAGACCTGAAATTCACTATCCTACACAGTGGGGATTTAAAATTATTGGAAGAGACAAAAATAAACTTCTCTCTTGTATCAAAGAGATCATGGGGGATAAAGAGCACCAATGTTCGATTGGCAATATATCTAAAACAGGAAAATTTACAGCCTATAATGCTTCATGCATCGTAGAAAACGAAGAAGAAAGAAACAAAATATTTAAATATTTTGAAGAGAGTGATGATATCGACATGGTTATTTAGCGTATCTCAAAATAAAGAAGCAGTGTTCTTTGATAAAAATTGTCTCCATTGTCGCTGACCATAACATAACGATGCTTCCCAACCTTGGCAAGCCCCTCAAAATTATCGATATCCCACCCTTTGTGACTACTCATCTTTGCAAGAGTTTCTGTAGGACAAAACTCTTTTTTGCAATCTTGAATAGATACTTTCTTTAATGTAATCACAAAAGGATTAAACAACCCGCTATAAGAACGCTCCAGTATAAGGATATTGCCATCATCCATCACTTCCATCGCTACAACTGCACTTCTCTTTTCAGGCTCTGCCTTAAAATGCCATTTTTTACCACTGAGTGCATATATAGTCTGCTTCTTCTTATCAAATTGCCTTAAGGGCCACTCCGATGCAGTCAACAAACCATATTTTGGATGCCATGCAAGTGCCTCTAATGATTTATTCCTGCTTCTGTAATTTTTTTGATGACGCAATACTTTTGGTAACGAATATTTCTTAATCAAGCTTCCATACTTTTTTCCGTTTTTATGAAACCATGCTATCTTTGCCTCCCCCTCAAAGGAGATAAACAGTCTCCCCTTCCCGTCAATACTCAATCCCTCGCTATCTCGTTTCCATTTTTTAAATCTTTTTCCTTTTTTGCTCCTTAATATACTTGCACCTATAGGCACCAAAAGATCTATCTTCTCTCCAAAATGTGCCCGAAAAGAAAAAAGAGCCCCTTTATCTCCGACAAAATACAAAATATCTGTCTGTTTATCATACGCTACATCTGAAAGCTCTGCAAATTTGACTCCCTCAATCGTATCAAAAAAGAGCTCTTTTTGATCCAAAATTTTCATTCTCATACATTGCTTACTCCCATAATCTGGAGCAATATTTACAGTAGCAACTCCTGCATATAACATGAAAAGAGAGGGTAAGAGAAAAAGAAACGTTCTCATTACTATTTTTGTTGTCTCTTTTCCGGAAAGAAATAGACCATTACGATTATAATTACAAAGGCTGCATCAATCGCTACATCTGCAAAATTAAACACAGCAAAATCAAACCCGCAATGCCAAGCTACGTAATCTACAACAGCCCCGTGTATAAATCTATCATACACATTGCCCAAGGCTCCCCCTATCAACAAGCCTGCAGGAAAGGCATAACGTCTTACGTACCCCTCTTTAAAAAAAACAAAAAGTATCACGGAAATAAGCGCAACCTGTATCCACTTGAGGTATGGGCCAAGAAAGGCAAACATTGAAAAAGCAACACCTTTATTATAGTGCAATTCCAAATCAATACACTCGCCGGCACGATAGTAACCTTCTACAAAAATATTTTTGATATTCTGGTCTACTATAAATATGCCAAACACTACAAGAAAAAAGATAAAAAATGAACGCATCAAGCCAATTTACTTTTAAAAAACTGTTTACACTTTTCCATCGTTTGTTCCAGCAATGCTTCATCTCTGCCCTCTAGCAAAAGGCGTATTTTGTTTTCCGTTCCCGAATATCGAAACAGGTGTCTTATCTTTAAACTTTCAATCTGCTCTTTTAACGCTTCTAAGCCCTCTATCTCCTCCAAAGGCTTCTTTTCGTTTACCAAAAGATTTACCAAAAGCTGAGGATAGGATATATAAGGATTGAATATCTCACTTGCTTTTTTGTCCCGCTCAACCAAATATGCAAGTGCCTGAAGTGCCGAAGAGAGACCGTCTCCTGTTTTTGCATAATCAGAAAAGATAATATGACCGCTCTGCTCTCCCCCAAAGTTCATACCGTTCTCTTCCATCATGGCAACCACATGCTTATCGCCTACAGCAGACCTAAGCAATGTAAGCTTTTGTGAACGTAAATACTCATCAAGTCCTTGATTACTCATCACCGTAGCAACCATACCCTCGCCCTTTAAAATACCTTGCTCTTTTAGATATACGGCAAGTACCGCCATTAACTTATCTCCATCAACCACTTCGCCTTTTTCATCAACCAGTACCAACCTGTCTGCATCCCCATCCAGTGCTATTCCGATATCCGCTCTTTTATCCAATACCACTTTTGCAAGGTTTTGAGGGTGTAGCGCACCACACCCTTCATTGATATTAAATCCGTCCGGTTGATTGCCTATTACAATGACCTCCGCACCCAACTCCTGCAAGATTGTAGGTCCTACAATATATCCTGCACCGTTTGCGCAATCAATAACAATACGCTTGCCTTTTAGTGTTGAAGTACGTGGAAATGAGTTTTTTATATGTACGATATATCGACCGATCACATCATCGATGCGTTTAGATTTTCCTATCTCTTTATCCACTACCTGAGATGCACTTATAAGCGCATCATCTTTATAGATAGCCTCTATCTCAGCCTCTCTGGCTCTATCTAGTTTATTACCGGCCCAATCAAAAAATTTAATTCCGTTATCATAATAAGGATTATGCGATGCGGATATCATAATACCCGCATCGCAACGCATATTGGCAGTCAAAAAGGCAATCGCAGGCGTTGGCATAGGACCGATTTGAATCACATCAAAACCAACAGCAGTCAAGCCTGAAACAATTGCATTTTCTACCATATAACCGCTGCGCCTGGTATCCTTGCCTACCAAAATCTTGTTTGTCCTTGAAAATCGTCTAAAATAAATTCCTGTAGCCATAGCGAGTCTCATCGCATTTACGGCACTTACCTTTTTCCCTGCTTTTCCTCGTACTCCATCTGTTCCAAAAAGTTCCAAACTGTACCTTCCTTCTTAATCCGTTATGAACGTTAATTTTATCAAAATTATTTGATAATGCAGTTAATTTATCGACTAATTTCTATTTAATCTATATTTAGATATTATTCGCAAACTATTTTTCACTAAAAATAATAGACGCACATGACACAACAGAAGCTAAGGAAAATATGATGGCAAATAATAAATCAGCAAAAAAACGTATCTTAATCACTGCTAAAAAAACAGAGAGAAACAGATACTACAGAACAAGAATCAAAAATATCGTAAAAGCAGTCCATGAAGCAGTGGAAGCCTCAGATAAAGCTGCTGCAAAAGAAGCACTGGCAATAGCAAACAAAAGTATCCATGCACTTGTTAATAAAGGTTTCCTTAAAAAAACCACAGCATCTAGAAAAGTAAGCCGTCTTCATAAAATGGTTAATGCAATGGCATAAACTCACTGCCTCTTCCTCTACCTTTTTGATCAGCAAAATTGTAGCAAAAACTTCTTTTTCTTGTAAAAAAACCCGTACTTTGCTACAATTTCTCTTAAAAACCAATATAAAGTTATTTTAATGTTTACAGAAAAATTACAACCTTTTATAGACAGATACAACGAAATAAATACCCTTTTATCCTCTCCTGAAATTGCATCAGATATTGCACGTATGACTGACCTTAGCAAAGAGCAGTCAGGGCTAAGTGCGCTTGTAGAAAAAGCAAAGCTTTACATTGATACTTTTAATGCTATAGCTGAGAATAAAGAGCTACTAAGTGACAGCGAACTTGGCGATTTAGCAAAAGAAGAACTTGTAGAGCTTGAACCCATGCTCTCCTCCTTGGAAGCAGAAATTAAAATACTTATGCTTCCAAAAGATAAAAATGATGACAAAAACATTATCCTAGAGTTGCGTGCAGGTGCAGGAGGGGACGAAGCTGCACTTTTTGTTGCAGATATTTTCCGCATGTATTCTCGCTATGCAGAACGCGTAGGTTGGAAAATTGAAATTATTTCATCATCAGATGGTACGGCAGGCGGGTACAAAGAGCTCATCGCCCAAATTAGCGGAGATGCGGTCTATGCAAAACTTAAATATGATGCAGGCATACATCGCGTACAACGTGTACCGGATACGGAAACACAGGGACGTGTACACACTTCTACGATTACCGTAGCGGTTATACCGGAAGTCGATGATATAGAAATTGATATTAAACCAAGTGATATAAAAATGGATGTTTACCGTTCAAGCGGCTGTGGAGGACAATCGGTAAACACAACAGACTCTGCTGTACGCCTCACACATATCCCCACAGGTATCGTAGCTGCAATTCAAGATGAAAAATCGCAACACAAAAATAAAGCCAAAGCAATGAAAGTACTCAAGGCCAGGGTCTATGAAGCTGAACTGGAAAAACAACTTGCCCAAACATCAAACCAAAGAAAAATTCAAGTAGGAACAGGTGCACGTTCAGAAAAAATACGAACCTACAATTATCCACAAAATAGACTTACTGACCACCGCATCGGTTTGACACTCTACGCACTTGATGACATTATGAACAACGGAAATCTTGACCTTGTATTTGAACCGCTTATCGCCCATGCAAGAGCTGAAGCAATTCAGGAAGCCGGACTATGATATCTTTTGAGAAACTGTCAAATGATGACTCTGTTCGCGATGTTATTCAGTCTGCATTTAACTCAAACCTTCCCGTAGAGGATTCATGGGGATATGAACAAGAAGATGCAACAATCATCACCTCGACTGAGATGCCCTATAAGCAACTTGAACATATGTTTGCCTCTATGCGTGCCTATCTTGAGATGAATATGATACAAGAAGAGAGCAAGCGTTATGGAAGCATCAATGTAAATGAACTCTCTAGAGACACACTAAAACAAAATACCGTAACTTATCATCAGGTAAAATATGAAATCACTGCGATAAAAGAATTACTCTATACAGAATTTATCAAAGAATATAAAGAAAACTATGGAAAAGAGACTTTTGATCTCGCAAGACATTTCCAAAAAAGAAAAGAAGCCACACTAAGAAGAGAAGTAACGCATTGGTTTAAACTTTCTATCAAAGCATAAAGCATTTTGCGCTATATAGTACAGGATAAGACATTAGCTATACTCTTTAGAGTATAGCTAAAATATTATCATTACTTAATTTTTTTACTTGCAAAAAACACACCGCCCTTAAGATCGGTATAGGTAATTTTAAGCTCGTCACCTTTTTTACCCTTAAATGCAAATTTAATCAACGGGTTTTTAGAAAGAAATTGGCTAGTAGAAGCATCATATACCACTTTATCTCCAACTGTTCCTGTAATATGCGTAATAAAGTTTGCCTCTTTACCTTTCTTTTTCGCTTGATCATAAGTAAGCATATCATGCTTAATTGCAATTTTTGCTTTCACTACTCCATCTTTCTCTTTTGCTTTAATTTTCATTTTTACTTCTGTTGCAGATGGAGCCGGAGCTTCTGCCATGACCGCTGTAGTCATTAATGCTATACTTGATAATGCTAAAATTAATTTTTTCATCTATATTCCTTTTACTTTTATTATGTTCTTAATAAATCGGATGCAAGGATTAACCTTCACATCCTCCTAGTGCCACTTCCAATGATATTTTTTTAGAATAAAATTTACCATCTTTACCCTCTACGATTGCCGTAATTGCACCGGATTTTTTCATTTTAATCTTCATGGAAAAATCTGCACTCGTTCCTTCAGGAATCGCAAAAACTGCAACCGTTGCTTCAGGGTTTGCATCTTGAAAAACAGCAATTGATTTAGCCGGAATATCTGTTTTTACCGATACAGGAATTGCTCCTCCGTTACTTGCCACCTTTGGTGCTTTAAGCTTTATATCACCTTCAGCAGGAGAAATTTCTCCATAAAGTGCTTTAATCGCTGACGGCACATCTTTTGCCGTCCATGCATCCGGTTTTTCAACTCTATAATCTATTGCATTCAGACTCACTGTAATTGCAGTAAGTGCTACAAGACCTAATATATTTTTTTTCATTTACTTTCCTTTCTATGAATTATGTAATAAGAAATGAGTATTTAATATCTCATCTCTTATTCTAATTATTTATTGTGTAATAATGGTGATAAGCAACACTTATTTAGATGCCTCTATCATATAATCGACGATCTCATTCACCTGCTCATCCGTCAAATCGGCCCCACCTTTTGGAGGCATACCGTTAATACCGTGGATTGCATTCTTTTTAACTGCATCTATACCTTTTTTCATAACTGCTTCCCAAGCTTTTTTATCTCCTACGGCAGGTGCGCCCATTGCATCGGTTGCATGACATACTGCACAAGATGCTTCATAGTTTGCTTTTCCTGAGTGTGCCGGCTTTTCATCCTTGACCACAGGTAGTGTTTTTGTCGAATCAAGCGGTGGACTGAAATCAGTCAATGCAAAAGCTATTCTCTGTACTCTTGGCTCTCCATCAAAACAATTTTTCATACACCTAATACCATTCCCGTAATTCACAGGATCATTGAAATAGGCACGCGCATTGTCCTGCCCTTTTGGCCCATTGATGTTTGGTTCAAAGCCATCTACATTTGGCATTTTTATTTTAAGGAACTTTTCTCTATCAAGCACATAATCCTCGTCAACCTCTTCTCCTTCAATTTCCATCTCATTTACATGAAGAATATACGCAGCCAAAGCATAAACTTCTTCCGTGGTTAATGACATTGGTGCCTGATGAGGCATTCCTGTCTTGATGTACCACCAAAGCGTACTTGCATACGGCCAGTATGAACCAAATGCCCTGTGTGGACCGTCAGTGTCCGGATCAACCCTTTGATTGGTTAATGTTTTATGCATCTCATAAGCATTCCCGACTGTAAGTCTCGGATAAAGCCCAGAACCTGCACCAAAATCACCGTGACAGCTCAAACATTTTTCTTCATAGACTTCATCACCAAACTCAACGGATCCTGACCCTTCAGGCAGGCCTGTGCCGTCTGGCATCACATCGATATCCCATGCTTTTTGCTCATTAGCAGTAGCCCTTTTCCCTTTATTATAAGGCGTTTTATGTGCAAGCTCATTTACATAATAAGAGCCTGTTTTACCATCAACAATCGGATAATAAACGCCGCCGTCAATAACAAGTTTGCCATTAAAATCATATTTTTTCGTTACCTTTTTTGAGACTAGTGCTTTTGCTTCTCCCACATATTTTTTAATCTCTTCTCTAGACTCTCCCGGCCATACAACAGGCACGCCATTAATTTCAGTAGGTTTATTTTTCTGTTCGCTTGCTGCAATATTGGTCAAATTCCCAAAACAGAACAATGATGCAAACAATACTTTTGCAGCAACACTATTATGATAAGATTTGTACATTTGTCACCTCTCCTTTTGCATCTATTTCCCAAGTATGAATACCATTTCTATGATATACCCCTTCAATTCCTACAGCTTTTCTCTCTTGCTTAACGGTAGGCTGAACATGGCCTGCATCATCTGCTGCACGAGAACAAAGCAACATTGGCTCGCCCGTATATTTATGCATCAAGCTAAATCGTGTCCATGCCTTCTCCAGCACAAGACCTTTCAATGATGCTTCCACCCAGTTTTTTCCGCCGTCAAAAGAGATGTCTACATGTGTAATCGTACCCATTCCAGACCATGCCAACCCTTCAATCTCAACCATTTCGCCTTTTTTAAGATCAGTCCATGGCTTCTCCGGACACGGGGAAGTAATCACGGAGTTTACCTCGTTTGCATAAAAATGCTGTATCGCTTTACCTGTTTGCTTCAGGGCAGTATATTTAGAGGTCTCCTCTTTTGCATAAAATGGTTCCGACGCAAACTCTAATCTACATAGCCACTTCACACACAAATTCGCCTCCCAGCCGGGAACAACGATTCTCAACGGATATCCCTGTTCAGGGCGTAAGGCTTCACCGTTTTGACCCCATACAATCATCGCATCATCAAGCACCTTATCAACCGGAATCGTTCTGCCCATATGAGAACTGTCTATCCCCTCCGCTAACATCCATTGAGCTTCAGGCTTGAGACCAAGATCTTTAAGAATATCTTTAATATATACACCGGTCCACTCGGCACATGACATAAAACCTTTAGCAAATTGAATAGAATTAAACTGTGGTCCTCTCCACTCTGGTCCCCCGTTTGCAGGACACTCTAGAAAATGAATACGGCTCACGTTGGGGTATCTCTTAATCTGATCCATCGTCAACACAATTGGCTTCTCCACCAAACCATGAATCATAAGTCTATGCTGATTTGGATCAATAGTGGGTGTTCCGCCATGGTGCCTATTAAAGAAAAGGCCATTAGGTGTAATAATACCATTAAGATCTTGTAATGGCGTTACAGCGATAGAAGCCCTCATATTACCGGAAGAGAGAATAGGAGTCGTTCTTCTTGTTACCTTATGTTCATAAGGAGATGGTTGCCCATACAAATTTACAGTTACATCATCACCAAATTTTAAACTCCATGGCTTCTCCTCCATAATATGTGGATCATCCTCTGGATTTGCTTTTACATGTTCGTTTGCACTAGCATTAACAGGGCCAACGACACTAGTCGCTGCTAAAGCACTAACTGAATAAGCTGCTGTCTTTTTAAAGAATGCACGTCTGCTGTTCTCTTCTGTTGTCTCAGAAACCAACGCCAACTCTTCTTTAGACATATCTGTCTTCTTATTCATTATTCCTCCTTGATTTATTTTGGGAATGACACAAAGTCATATGATAAATTATAGGATAAAGAGTTTAAAATATATATAAAGTAGTTATTATTTAGATAAGATTTTATTGTAGTAACAAAAATATACGAATTTAAATGCATACATCGTACAATTATCATCATTTAATTTTATACATACACACAAAATTAACAATAATTATGCTAGGGTTTTATATTATTTGCAAGGAGTCACTATGCCGCCTAATCCACCCTCTAATGACATAGGAAGCATAATATCACTGTTTATATCACAAAAGAATCTGCAAAAAAGAGTCTCCAAAAAAAGCATTCATCTCGATTTACCTGGAATTCTCAATGACAAATACTACAATACAAACATACAACGTTCCGTACTCATCACATCTCTTGAAAGTTACCGGTTGGCAAACGATAAACAAATCCACATGCCCTATGGCTCACTGGGGGAGAATATACTTATAGATTACAATCCCTATAAACTATTACCGGGTACACAACTCAAAACTGGAACATGTTTGCTCGAAATTAGCCAAAACTGTACCATGTGCGAACATCTCTCAAATATCAATAAAGAACTTCCCTCACTTTTAAAAGATGACAGAGGGATCTTTGCAAAAGTCATTCAAAAAGGAGTCATCCGACAAGGAGACTCAATTTATTTAATACCTACTGCCTAAGGCAAAATCCGTCTTAAAACTATTTTTTCTTTTGTGTCAATTTTTGCAAAATAGCTTCAAACTTTTTTTGTGCATCCAACAGCACGTCAAGAGATTCTTTATCTTCAATACCTAAAGATGCTATCCATTTATAGACTGTCGGAAATGCCATATGCACCTCTTTTTCCTCCTTCTTCTGATACATATACATACAACATGGAGCAAAAGCACCTGCTGCAGGGTGCTTTTTTACAACGACATAAATCACTTCAAGCTTACAAATCGAGTAGGTATCGTAATAGAGATACGCTGTAATATTGTTCTCTTCAAAATCATACCCAAGATCGGTAAACCCGGCCAAAATAAATCCACTAGGGGCAAGAGAACCTTCAAACTCCATTTGGAAATCATCTTTTTCCTCTTCCCAATCTGCATCATCCTCCAACAAAAGTGTTGCCCTTGCAACTAAACTACCTTCTGGCTTTTTCATCTTATACGTTACTTTCTCCAAAGCACCATTTGGCATTGCTTGATGTAAAGCCGTTATAATAGACTTTTCGAGTGCTACTATTTCAGGATGATCCTCAGGAATACTCATCATCCTAGCGGCTGTCTTTGCAGATAAAAATGCTACTGAAATCGTCTTTGCGCCCTTTTTTGTATAAATAGACATACTCATCGGTGTAAAAAGTCCTATTTCAGGATATTTTACTGCTAGATTTCGTACAGTATCTTTTCTATATACCGTAAAGAGGTTATAGATATCAAAACCAGTCTCTTTGAATTTTGCTACAAAAGGTGTATTCATATCTCTATGTTCAGAGATAAAAAACCCCTCCTTAACAAAAGCCTCTTCAATCGTTTTTGGTGTTATTTTTCCATCTTCATTGTTTGCTGTAAATATCTGTACATCCTGCGTATCGACAGCCGTCTGTAATGCCGGAGATGCTTCAGGTTTTATAGCCGTCTTAGCTTCTACCGTACTCAATGCAACAAACACCCAAACAATAACCGAAAACCCTTTCATAAATTGTTTCATATCTATCCTTTTCTAGCCTAATTACAAGAAAGACGGACAAGCGTTTGCCGTCTATCTTAATACCCCCATGCAAAAAAAGCATGCGAAAACCTTCTTTTTCTATCTTAGAATCTATATCGAATATAAAATCTTAAATCCTGTGCCGATTCAACAACATTGGGTAAAAAGAGTGCCGCTCCTGCCATCTCACCGGCAGTTTTTTGTGCTTGCGCCAACGGCATACCCTGTGCCATTAAATTACCCGTAACCACACCAATATTATGGGCACCGTTTGCATCAACGGTGCCCCCCATTGCTTTAAATGCATTTGCACCTTTTTTCATATCGTCAATTTTGTTTGCTGCACCCGAAAAGTTCCCAAAGAAGCCACTGCTTCCTGTATATTCATAGTCAATTTTAGTATAACGTATCTGTGCAGATAAAGCCTCTGTAATTTGATAAGTAAAGTATGCTTCTACTGCATCACCTCTAGCTGCAAGCTTAGATCCAATCATTGTATCTTCTGCATAAGTAAACGGTCTCCAATATTGTGAACCATGATTATACTCAAGACCCAATTTCCTGCTCTCGGTTATTGGCAACTGCGTACCTATCCAATAGGAAGTTCCTGTTTCACTCTCTGATGAGCCTAGCATGCTGCTTCCTGGATTTGGTTCTGTTTTACTCCATGCAAAAGAACCAAACAGTTTTGCATCAGAAAAATAACCCTCTTCAGTCAATCCGTCTACAAGAACAGAGAGTGCCGCACCCTGCATATCTCCATACTGCTGAAATGCAGATACCGAAATGCCCGTCAAACTAGGATTCGCCGGGTTAGCCGTATCCATAGCAGGAACCCCGTCTTGCCCCGGTAAATCAAATGCTCTATACCAGGTAGTCTTAACAATATACTGACCATCATTATAAGGTTCAAAAATAAACCCTGCTAATTTGATATCTTCTATACCGCTTGCATCTCCATTAGCATAAGGCGTAGGTGTTTCAAATAAAGGCTGAGCATTCGTAGAGCCTTGCCCCATGCAAAGCTTAAAACTCATGCCTGGAATACCGGTTATATTGGAGAGATCAAGTTTTGAACTTAAGCCATCAAACTCAACATTAATAATATGTCCTAAAGGTGAAGATGCTCCGTCATCATCTCTCAAATTTACCAAAAATCCATTTGTAGAGGGCCTTCTCCCTACAGAAAAAGTCCAAGGTATATTGGTGCCAAAGAGGCTATCGCCCAAGTAAAGCCAATACGCCTGCCTTACTTTAAGCGTATTATTTGTAAGTGCCTCATTTCCGGTCCAATCAAACTGTCCGCCAAGACTAAAGTTTCTATTTATAGGAGATGAAAAGTCCGCCCCAAAAGCCTTATTCATGGAAAGCTGCCCTTTAAAAACATTATTTTCATCTGGAGCATACTCCATATTTAACCATAGTCTCATTGACATAAGATCGTTTTTCCCTCTTGTGCTTCCGTCAGCCAAATCATAGTTAATATTATCAATTGCAGTTCGCAAGTCAGCACTCCACTTAATATTGTCATTGGCATCATGCGCTTTTACTTTATTAAGTTTTTTATTCTGTTTTTTAAGTTGCTTCTTTAAATCTGCCAACTCCTCTTCAAGCATACCGAGTTTATCGCTCAGAGCAGATGCCTGCAATGTTGCAATAGCCATAGAAGCAATCAGCGATACCTTAATCATCCTTTTCATTTCTTCTCCTTAATATAAAATGAACTACCCCGCTGCAAGCAACGGGGTATCCATTTCCGTTCAAGCTTACAAGTCAAATTTTAGCTGACCCGTATGCACCTTGTTGTATACTTTTCCTTGATTTTTAACATACCGACGTATCA
>Ga0256839_1000952_pt1 | contig 36458 bp, 30 predicted proteins | sample 354166metaG_FD_185968 | JGI IMG/M metagenome (GOLD analysis project Ga0256839, IMG submission 185968) | Hydrothermal vent microbial communities from Mid Atlantic Ridge, Atlantic Ocean - 354-166 | ecosystem: Environmental > Aquatic > Marine > Hydrothermal vents | place: Atlantic Ocean: Mid...
CATTCATCCATCAGAGGCCTGCTCCGCTACGCTCCGCAGCCCTCTGATGGGACAAAGGAACGCCACTGCCCTAACATAGGGAGTGGTACAGAATATGGGGGCAGGTCAAGCAATAGACAGGTAGTGTGTCCAAAATAGAAAATATACGCTTCCGCCTGAGTTCCAAAATGAGTTCCAGATCGATGTCTCAAGAATGGCAAAGAACGGCAAAAACTGGCAAAGACTCGGAATGAAAAAATGGCTTCTTGATTCAGAAACGCCGATTTATATCTAAAACCAGTGATTGCAAAACACCATACGGCGAATCCCCCCCTCTCCGTTGAACCGCGTTCTTGTTGAAAGAACGCGGTTTTTTTGCGGGAATTTGGGGGGGAGTTTCAAAAGAGTTTCAAATCAGGCGTTTTTCGCGCCTCGAAGGAAGTTTCAAAATGTTCTTCGCCAAGTGTGTGGATTCAGAAAGAAAGCTGGACAAAGTTTCCGTATTGACAACAGGGTTCTTTTCTGGCTGTGTTCCTTTGTCCCATCAGAGGGCTGCGGAGCGGAGCAGGCCTCTGGTGGGTGATTGACCACCCGGGTGATCCGTGTCTCGGGTGCTGGCGGACGATACCCCAGCGACGAATGAGGCCTCACCGTGTTGTAGTGAATCCGCCAACGATTGATCAAGATCTTGGCTTCACGCAGCGTGTAGAAGATCTCGCCGTTGAGCAACTCGTCTCGGAGTTTGCCGTTGAAGCTCTCGATGTACCCGTTCTCCCATGGACTCCCGGGCTCGATGTACAGCGTGGACACGCCCACTTTGCTCAACCAGTTCCGCACCACATTGGCGGTGAACTCAGATCCATTATCCGAGCGAATATATTTCGGTACGCCCCGCGTGGCCATCAGCCAGGCCAATCGCTCAAGCACATCATCGCTGCGGAGATTCCTCGCCACATCAATCGCAAGACACTCCCTCGTGTGCTCATCGATCACCGTGAGCATCCGAAAGCTCCGACCGTCATGTGTCCTGGCATGGACAAAGTCGTAACTCCAGACATGGTCCTTGTGCTCGGCTCGCAGCCGGACGCACGATCCACCACCGAGCACCAATCGACATCTTTTACGCTGCTTTTTCGGCACCTTGATCCCTTCCTTCTTCCAGATTCGCTCGACCCGTTTGTGATTGACGCGCCTGCCTTCAAGCCGGAGCATCGCGGCGATCCGGCGGTAGCTGTATCTGCCGTACATGCACGCGAGCTCGATGATCCGCTGTGTTAATGTCAACTCGTCATCTCTTATGCAAGGCAAATACCGCTGCGATGCTCGTGGTTGTTTCAAGAGTTTGCACGCCCGCCGCTCGGAGACTTTGAAGCAGTCAAGGATCACCTCGGCCGCTTCACGCTTCCGGTGTGGGTTCAAAAGTGTGCTGCGCAGCGCGAAGACGCGGTCCCGAAGCGACTTCCTGCAGCATCGCTTTGTCGAGGCTGAGATCTGCCACCAACTTCTTGAGCCGGGCGTTTTCTTTTTCGAGATCCTTGAGCTTGCAGGCCACTTCGGGGACGCTCATCCCTTGGCCGAGATGGACTTCTGCTTCTCTGAGTTTGTTGATGATCTATTCTGCCGAATGTCGTTTTCTGGCCATGATTGCCTGCCTTCCAAATATGCCTATTCTACGAGAATACTCGCATAAAGAATGGACTAGGTTTTGGGGGGCAGGTCAAGATTGCCCGGTGCGTGGATGACTTCGAGGAGGAGGATGTGTGTGGTTTTCAAGGTTGATTTCCTTTGTGTGTGGCATGCTTTGTATCGGCACATAGGTTTCCAGGCGGTAGTTTGTGCCCGAGCGGACACAGATGTGAGGGATATTTGGGTTGGAGATTGGCATGTAACATTGAAAGCTGCCGTTTTATTCCCATCGAACCGGGTCAATGGAGGAAAGAATCTTCTCAAAATACTCTGCAATAGAACTGAACATCGACGGGTTGTCTCTGGGGGCAGGAAACTTTTCACGGGAAGCAGAGTCCATGCAGATGCACACACAGATGACCGATCCGGTTTGTGGCATGTCCATTGATGGGCAATCGGCAGTCGAATCGTTTGAATATGACTCAGCGACTTATCATTTTTGTAGCCAGAAATGCGCCGACAAGTTTCGGGTCGATCCCGAGCATTACCTCACATCAGTTGAAGATGGATCAAAGGCCGATGTGTCGAAAAAAGATGTGCCTAAAGATGCGATCTATACCTGTCCGATGCATCCAGAGGTTCGACAGGTTGGTCCGGGTTCGTGTCCCAAGTGTGGGATGAATCTTGAGCCAGTGGATGTCAGTGTTGAGCAAGATGATGCCGAGCTGCGTGATATGACCCGTCGATTTGTGATCTCGGCGATTTTTACGATTCCGGTGGTGATCGTTGCGATGGGCAATCTGCTTCCTGGTCAACCGATCGACAAGATTATGGGGCATGCGGCGGCGCGGTGGAGTGAGCTGATTTTGGCGACGCCTGTGATTGTGTATTGCGCCTGGCCTTTTTTTGTGCGGGCGGTGGAATCGGTCAAGCATAAAAGCCCCAACATGTTCACACTTGTCGGGATGGGTGTGGGCGTGGCGTATCTCTTTAGTGTGGTTGCGACTTTGACTCCGGGGATTTTTCCCGAGGCTTTTCGCAATGAAACCGGTTTTGTCGCGGTGTATTTCGAGGCGGCAGCGTTCATTACCATGCTTGTGTTGTTGGGACAAGTTCTCGAACTTCGCGCACGATCTCAAACGGGCTCGGCGATTCGCGAGCTCCTCGAACTCGCTCCGCCGACGGCAATGCGCATCGGCGACGATGGCACCGATACCGAAGTGGCAGTTGAAGAACTTAAAAAAGGAGATCGTGTGCGCGTTCGTCCGGGGGACAAAATTCCGATCGATGGCATCGTGACCGACGGGCGATCAACCGTTGACGAATCCATGATTACCGGGGAACCCATTCCTGTCACCAAAGAACAAGGTGATCAAGTGACCGGAGGCACCGTCAATATGACGGGGTCGTTTGAGATGGCGGTTGAACATGTTGGATCGGACACCATGCTTGCGCAGATTGTACAGATGGTTGCTGACGCCCAGCGTTCGCGGGCGCCGATTCAGAAACTTGTTGATGCGGTTGCTTCGTGGTTTGTCCCTGCGGTGATTGTGATCGCGATTGTGTCGTTTATTGTGTGGTCACTTGTCGGTCCGTCGCCGGCGATGGCGTATGCGTTGATCGCGGCGATTTCGGTGTTGATTATCGCCTGTCCGTGTGCGCTTGGTTTGGCGACTCCGATGTCGATCATGGTCGCTGCGGGTAAGGGGGCGCAGAACGGTGTGTTGATCAAGGATGCCGAGGCACTCGAAACATTCGAAAAGATCACCACGATTGTTGTTGATAAGACTGGCACACTCACGGCGGGGAAACCCAAGCTTGTCAATGTACGGACGATTGATGGTGTTGATGAACGCCGGATGCTCTCGATGGTCGCTGCTGCTGAGCGATTGAGTGAGCATCCATTGGCCAGTGCGATTGTCAGCGGTGCCAACGAGCGAGGTATTGATCCGATGGAGGTGAAAAACTTCGAATCGGTCACGGGCAAGGGCATCAAAGCAACGGTCGATGGGGTTGAAATAGGGATCGGTTCGCCCAAGATGATGGTTGCGATGGAACTTGATCCATCGCCCTTGCAAGCTGCTGCTGATGAAGCGAGAAAACAAGGGAAGACGGCGATGCTTGTGGCAGTGGGTGGGCATCTTGCTGGGATGATTGCGGTCGCTGATCCGATTAAGGAATCGACTCCGGGTGCGATCGAGGCGATGCACAAACTTGGGTTGCGTGTGGTGATGTTAACGGGGGATAATGAAACCACTGCCCGGGCCATCGCTGCGACACTCAATATTGATGATGTCAAGGCCGATGTTCTTCCTCAGCAAAAGGCGGAAGTTGTCAAGGAGTTTCAGTCCAAGGGTGATCGTGTCGCTATGGCTGGCGATGGGGTTAACGATGCGCCTGCATTGGCCCAAGCGAACATTGGTATTGCGATGGGTACCGGTTCGGGTGTTGCGATTGAGAGTGCAGGCATGACCCTTATAGGTGGCGATTTGCGAGGCTTAGTTCGCGCCCGTAAACTCAGTATCTCCACGATGCGTAATATTCGGCAGAACCTATTCTTCGCCTTTGTGTATAATGCGGCGGGTGTGCCGATTGCGGCCGGGGTGTTGTATCCACTCTTTGGTAAGGCTGCTTTGCTCAGTCCGCTGATCGCTGCGGTTGCGATGAGCCTGAGCTCGTTTTCGGTGATTGTCAATGCGCTTCGGCTTCGCCGGGTGAAGCTTTGAGTCTTCCTATAAAGGAATCCCATGGATAATGCGGTTACACTCATCCAGGCCTATCTTCGACTCAATGGTTACTTCACCGTTACCGAGTTCCCCATCGTTGAAGCAATCAAACACGGCGGGCATCGCACCGTGACCGATATTGATGTGCTTGCGTTTCGATTTCCCAGCGCCGGTCGGCTCATTACCCAAAAGGGCAAAGGCGCTCAGAAGGACCGCCTGATTGGAAGGATTGATTCGGCTTTGGGGATTTTGGACGATGGGGCCGACATGATCATCGGCGAGGTTAAAGAAGGGCGCGCCCAGATCAATCACAGTGCACGCGACCCGGCGGTGCTTCGCGCTGCGTTGACGCGATTTGGGTGCTGTCACGGCGATGAGGATAGAGATGGGCATGGAGATGGGGTGGATGCGTTGGTCGAGTCTCTGATTCGCAAAGGACAGGGCACGACTGAGGACGGGCACCGCGTCCGCATCGTAGCCTTTGGATCGGTTCTTCCCGAAACCGACCCGGGATACCACACGATCAGCTTGGGGCAGGTGATTGCGTATGCCAAGGCGTATTTGAACGACCATTGGGAAGTGTTCCGGGTTGCCGAGCTCAAAGACCCGGCGTTGGGGTTCTTGGCCACGATGATTAAATCGGAAGCCGAGTCTACAGTTGCCCCATGAAACCCAGAAAAATAACTTATATCGTCCATCGTTGGATCGGGCTCGTCATCTCGCTTCAGCTCTTGGCCTGGAGTGTTGGGGGGCTGATCTTTAGCGTATTGGATATCAATGAGGTGCGAGGGCACAATGATGCGGTGAGACAAGGCTTTGTCCCCATCGATCAAGAAACGATCCACGCGCTTCCTGTTGCTGTTCAAGATGCACTTGGTCTTTATACGCCCGGCGAGATTGCCAGTGTCAATCTCGTCGATCGTGGGCTTGGTGCGTTCTGGGAGGTGCGCAATCGTGAGTCGGAGTTGTTGGTTCGGTTATATCCATTGGGTGAAGAATCAGGGATGATTACTCCGGAGCAAGCGCAGTTTATTGCCATGAATGATTTCATACCCGAAGCGGAAGTACAGCGCGTGGAACTTATTGAAGACAATCCGCCGGGCGAATATCGGGGAGGGGCGTTGCCGGTGTATCGTGTTGATCTTGCGCATCCGAAGAATCCACATATCTATGTTGATGCGATGACTGGGCGGATCAATGCTCGACGAAACGATGCTTGGCGTACATTCGATTTTTTTTGGATGTTACACATCATGGACTACAAGGAGCGAAGCGATTTTAACCACCCGCTGCTCATCATCGCCAGTATATTTGCAGTCGCAGCATCGGGAACTGGAATCGCACTTTGGGGATGGCGATTGATTCCCAAGTTCTTCTCGAACCGCAAGCGCACGAAGAGCATTCAGAACACTACCGCACCGTGATGGGCACCACACATTGTTTTTGGACATCAATCAGCCCCATGTCTGTCAGTTTGAGCCTAGGGATCACAGGCAAAGGCAAGAAACTCAAAGGCATAAAGGGATCTTCGATTAGGCATCCGATGGTTTGGACACTTTTGAGTAGGGCATCTTGTTGGTCGATGATTTTTTGAGCAGGCGCATCTGAAATCAGCCCGGCGATGGGTAAGGGCAAGAGACACAAAACCTGTCCATTTTTGACCACACACTGCCCACCGTGCGCCTTTTCAAGTGCGCGAGCGGCGATGAGCATGTCCTCATCGTTGGTGCCGATTACCGCAAGGTTGTGTGCATCGTGTCCGACGGTGCTTGCCAGTGCGCCATTGGCGAATCCAAATCCGGTGACGAATCCAAGCCCGATTTGGTCAGAGATGCCATGTCGAGCGATGACTGCCATTTTGAGCAGATCACGCGATGGATCGGTAACGAGGCATCCATTTTTGATTGTCGGCTCGATGTGTATCTCGCCGGTGATGAGCTGATGGGGGGTGGCCTGGATCGCACGGATGAGTTTGGTATCAGGCTCGGCTTTGATTTCAAATGATGCGATCGACAAGCTTTGGGGCAGTGTCACCGAATCTCGGCAGGGCGCATCGTTCGGATCCGACGCATGTTCGAGCATGCGCTCAACGATTGTGCCGTTTTGGGCAACGAGTTGACCTTGCCAGTATATAGTCCTCGGGCGGATATCGGTCAGGTCATCAAAGACCATCAGATCGGCCTGGCGTCCGGGGGCGATCGCGCCCAGATCGGGCAACCGATAGTGCTCAGCAACATGCAGCGAGCCCATCGCTAAGGCTGTTGCGGGATCGAGTCCCAGTGCAATGGCTTTGCGCACCACATGGTCGATGTGTCCCTGGCGATGCAGATCGCCGGGATGGCGATCATCGGTACACAGGCAGAATCGGGTTGCGTTTTGAGGGGTGATCGCAGGGATCAAGGCTTCGAGATTTCTCGCTGCACTTCCCTCACGGAGAAAGACCCGAAGCCCGAGTTTGATTTTTTCAAGTGCTTCGTCGCTCGTCGTGGATTCGTGATCGGAACTGATTCCCGATGATGCATATGCGCACAGATTCGATCCTGTGAGTCCGGGGCAGTGCCCATCGACGATGGCTCGGTCGAGTCCGAGTTGGACTTTGGCGAGGATATCGGGATCGCCCATGAACACTCCTGGGAAGTTCATCATTTCGGCTAGGGCGATGACTCGTGGGTCATCGAAGAGTGGTGCGAGGTCATCCGCTTCGAGTTTGGCCCCACTGGTTTCGAAGCGCGATGAGGGCACGCACGATGAAGCAGCGAACATGATGTTCATTGGGAGGCCGGCGCTGGCGTCCATCAGGAATCTGATCCCTGCGATTCCAAGCACATTGGCGATCTCGTGTGGGTCGAAAACCACGCCGGTGGTGCCGTGAGGTGTTGCCATGCGGACAAACTCCCTAGGGATCATCATGGTGGACTCGACATGCATATGGGCATCAATGAGACCTGGAGCAAGGTATTGTCCTTGGAGGTCGATGGTTTTAGAGGCTTGGATCGGGTTTGAACTCAAGGCAGCGATCCGCCCGCCAAAGACTGAAACGGAAACCGTTTCGATGGTTCTGGTGAACACATTGACCACCTGCCCATTGATAAAGGCCAAGTCGGCCTGTCGATCACCGCGAGCGACCGCCATTAGTTCCGGGTTTGTTCGTGAAACCAATGGTGGGGTCATCTGAGGCTCCTCATGATAGAGAGATCCTATCGGCGCTCGAGGCTCACGCCCAGTACGCAATATGGCCGATATGAGCGATGATTCGGGCGATTGGGTTGAATCGCCGGGTTGTTCTGGAGTGTGCTTATGCTTTCTCGTTTGACCAGTTCCCCCTCTTCGCAGCTCGAATGCATCTCTGCCCAAGAACGCCTGAGCATTTTGATCAAGAATCTTGCTCGGATTGATCTGCCGGGTATGTCTCCTGAGCGTCTTGCGCATTGGCAAGCATGTACCAATGCGTCTCACGAGGCTGAGGATGTCCGCCGAGCGCACACTGAGCTGCTCGCCCCTCTGCTTGCTCGGCTCAGTGGACGGAACATGCCACCGATCATTCTTGAAGGGGTCGATTCGCCTTGGATGCTCAAATCGCTCGTCGATGCACCTCCGCCCAAGGGTTCCTTGGGTTTTCGTCAGCGTGTACTCGTTATGCAGGCCGATTGGAACGAGTTTTTCGATGGATTGGCGCGTTTGGATTTGGGCGATGGACTTGGCGATTCACGATTCGTCTGGTTCGTCGGCGAGGATGCGCCTGATCGGCTTGTCGAATGGGTCGATGCTCGGATCGACGATGCGCCGCCTGCGATGGCAGTGCAGTGCCCATCGCTGGGTAAAAAAGCGTCGCCGGATGCTCCCGAGCTTATTCGCGAGATCGATGCGCGGTGGACACGCAATGCTCAAGTACTCAAAGCCAAGGTTGCCAGGCGAGGGGTACGGGATCAATCGTGGTGGGCCAAGCGATTTGATTGCATCAACGACCCTGACGCTTGCGGTGAACCGATCCGGGTGCTGATTCCTGTTTCCCGGTATACGACCTACCTCAAGCACGCTGCAGAGGACCTTGCAGCATCATTTTCGGCCCGAGGGTGCCAGTGTCAGGTGCTGATGGAAACCGATGATTCTTCGATCATGTCCGAAAGCAGCACCCTGCGGGCGATCGACAAGTTTGATCCCGATTTGATTGTGTCGATCAATTACACGCGCAGCTCGCTGGGCAGCAATATTCCCAAGGACATCCCGCATGTGTGCTGGATCCAAGATGCGATGTCTCACCTTTTTGACGCCAAGGTCGGCAAGGCTTTGGGCAAATTGGATTTTGTTGTTGGGATGGTGAGTGATGAGTTGATTGAGCGACATGGTTATCCAAAGGCGCAGACCCAGTGGATGCCAATGGTTGCATCCCGGTCGAAGTTCTGGTCCAAGTCAATCACTGATGGGTTTGATTCCGAGATTGCATGGGTGACACACCAAAGCGAGCATCCCGATGTATTTCGCGATCGGATGGTCGAGGAAATGGCAACCAATGCGCCTGATGCTGCCTGCAAGTTTGCGCAAGTGCTCAGAGAAGTTGAATCAATGGTGACGACAAATTCTCGTGCGCTGGTGTTTAACAGATTCCGTGAACTTGTCGATGATGCTTTTTTTCCTACAGGCGTTCCCGATGGTGCTTTTGAATTACGATCGAGCTTGCTCCAAGGTATGGTTATTCCTTATGCGGAGCGTGTTTTTCGTCATCAAACTGCTTTGTGGGCAGCGAATATTGCAATACGCCGAGGATGGCGATTTAAGCTCTACGGCAATGGGTGGGAAAGGCACCCTCAACTCAGTATGTTTGCTGCAGATCAACTCGAGCACGGTCCGGCATTGTGCAGATGCTATCGTGATTCGGTGGTTCATCTTCATGCCTCAATTAATCAGGTTACCCATCAACGCGTGAGCGAGTGCCTGCTCTCAGGTGGGCTTCCATTGTGCCGGATTGTGCGAGATGCATTTGGAATTATTCAGGCCAAGTTTCTTGATCGATGTTATCGGGAAAACATTGGATCATTGGTCGACGATCCAACCGTTGCGGAGAGCTCGAGTTCGGAGCAATGGCGTGTTGAGATCAAATCGTGCGATGAACTTCAGGAGTTGGTGAATGATTTCCATCGACTCAATTTGTATGATGAAGCAGCGTTCGATTCGGGATGGATGATGTGGAATACAAAAGAGTTCGCCAGAGCTCGAGAGTTACTGGCCAGTCCAAGTAAACGAAGAAATGCGGAAATGATTCGTTTGATCAAGGATTTCTTTTTTACCAGTGAGGCACAACTTGAATCTCTTGTCGAACAGGCGATCAAAGATCGGATGTGGCGCCAAGATCGTATTGAATCGGTAAGACTCAATCTGTCCAGCGAACTTACATTCGATGGGTTTGCCAAAGGTGTGCTTAATTTGGTGAAGCGAAGGCTTGGTTGAGTTTAATGATTGACACTTGAGAAATTCAAGGTTCTTGCAAGGCAGCACGCACGATCTCAGATGGTGGGGTATTTTGGGTTGGGTAGAGTCGATGCAATCGCACTCCCATGGATTCGATTGTTTCTTTTTTGGACCAGATGGTGTCCTCATAAATCCAGCTTGAGATTACCAGATCGGTTGCGCCCAACTTCGGGATCATGCCGGAAGGGTAGATTGGGTATCCGATGAGCCCAGTACCGGCTTTGGATGGATCATCATCGACGATGCCAATAATTTGAGCGGGTGAGTCATTGATCGTTTTGCTGATATCTTTGGTGTGTTGTCCAGAGCAGAAAATCAATACTTTTTTGCCTGCCAATGACTCGAGCATGGTTTTCATCCGCTGGGCAGCATCAGGAGGGGTTGAGCCATCGAGTTCTGCAGCTTTGGCGCTATACGATGGGCGAAGGTGGTTGGGCCAAGGGCGATCAGGGCGCGAGGTTGTCCGGTCAATTAGGGCAACAAGCTTGTCGATGTGTGTGGGGATGCTGTGGTTTTTGAGTGCAAGCAGGTGAGCGTTGCGGGCAATGGCAGGCATATCCATTTTCATAAGAGAAATGATGGCACCACATAACCTTGAAGCGATTAATTGGGTCGGAGTATTCCATTGCGTGTCAACGCTCATTCCAGTGTGCCCGTTGATTACGGCATCGCTGGCACCCGAACGCACCTTGGTGACCACCGGAATACACCCTAGTGAGAGTGCTTCGAGCATTGCGACGCTTTGCCCTTCGTATCGCGAGGGCAATATCCAGAGATCTGCCCATCGCAGATGCTCAGGAATTTCTTCAGGAGGTACTGTTCCGATGTATTCGACATGATCATTGGAAGCGATTGCCTGGAGTAGTTTTTCTTTCTCAGGTCCATCACCCACAATTCGGAATTCAAAGTCAATGCCTCGATCACGCAGTGCATCGGCAAGGTGGGGGAGCACACTGACGCGTTTTTGTTGTTCGTGGAGACGCCCTGTATAGACAAGTCTCAATGCTCGTCGTTCCATTGGTAGACGAGCCGGGCAATGGGGGGGGACTTCGACGCAGTATGGGATATGAAAAATATCTCGGATTCTTCCGGGTATGGCGCGTTCGGCGATTGAGTAGAGCTCGCTACTGACGGGGACAATCGCATGAATCATCGGCTCGTAGCGTTTGGCAACGGCGATATCGTATTCGTTGTCTGAATGAATCCATGAAGCAACGCGGACAAGGTTGGGGTGGTTTTGGGCAATGGTTGCGATGGCACCGTAGCAATCGCCGTGGAGATTAGGGGAGATTATCACTGGTTTTCCAGTGATTGCGTACATTTCTTGAATTGCATGGAGGTAGACGGCGACAAGGGGGTCAAGGCATCCACGCAGATGGTGGATTGATGGGGCGTTGCGCACAGTAGCCGCAATGTAGGGTTGAAGAAATTGAGGAGGTGATTCGCCGGGCGGTGTATGGACAATGAGGCCTGCGGGAATGGATCGTTCTCGCAGGCCTTTGATTGCGCGCAAAGCCCATGTGGTGACGCCGCTGACACATAGATGATCTGGTAGAATGATGAGCATGAAAGAGCACTTCTACTGGGATATTCTCAACTTTTGGATGATTGTACCGCTGGGGATCGATCATGCAAGGCGATTGCATACCAGAAACAGGTCATTTTTATTGTAAGATTCTATGTCTACACGCTTGAACAAAAGTTTTTCATCGAGATGCACGGTGTTGATCGTTGCGCCTGGGATGCGGGCCTATCACTTTGACGGGGTTGCCCAGGCGCTCGCTGAAAGTGGGTTGTCCGCATGTTCCGAGACGATGCAGATTGGGCAAACTATTCATTTGACCCCCATGATGCTGCAGCAGGCAAGCGTGATTGTCCATGCTGATGGTGTGGGAATCAATGCGGTTATGGTTCATGGCAAACCGATCGAACCATCTCAACCAATTGTCCTTCAAATGGATGGTGTGCTCGAGTATGCCAACACTTTTCTTAATGCACATGCCGGGGAACGATTTCTTCAGCCTTCCCATGCCAATTTGGTTTTGGCATCTGGTCAGCACGACCGGGACATTCTGCGGGCACTGGGCAACCGTGCTGTTGCAACGGGGCTTCCGAGACTTGACGGATTTGTCGATCGTGTGCGTCGGCAAGCAATGCGATCATGCCATGGCATACTTGTTGCCAGTGCCAATCAGCCGGCTTTTACCCCGGGGGCTCGATCCCGATTGATGGCATCGTTCAGAAGGGTCAAGGCTTACGCGACGAAACAGAATTTGTCGATTCGTTGGCGAATTGAGTCAGAAATGGCCTGTGAGTTGGGTATTGAAAACGATGAAACGGATCTTGACGAGTTGTTGGCGAAGGTACGGTGTGTTTTGACCAGCGCATCGACATTGGCGATTGAATCCATGATGGCCAACAAACCCACTGCAATCCTTCATCCTCATCCGTGGGATTTATGGATTCCATGCGCATGGCGGTATGATGGGGACGCTTTGGATGGGATCGAAGAGGATCAAGCAGCTATGAATGCATTGCAGGGGAAGGACCATCGGGCCAATGTTGTAGCTTCCAATTCGATCGCCAAGATATGCGCCCAAACAATCCCGATGACGACCAAGTCAATACCCGAGCTCTTTGATGCGTTGATGACCCCTTGCGCTGAGCTTATGGCTCTTCAAGAGCGCATCGTTGAACACTACACTTGTACGGATTCTGCAAGACGGGTGGCCAGGGTCATTGGGCGGGTTGTGTCGTCGAATACAGGTTGTCGAAAATCAAGTAAGATTTCTGCACACGCAATAGAGCCCAATAGTCGAATCATTGAAACCTTCGATGCGATCCGCAAAGCCCAATCATCGCGTGTTACGATCATTGCAAGTCGAGCACCTTCACTCGAGCTTGCCACACTCGTTGAACATCGGTTCGCAGAAATTGAAAGGTTCATTGTGCTTGGTGAACCAGATGGTGCTTCTTTTTTAGGTGTTGGGGCATTGAGTTTTTCGCAAATTCAAGAGCTCGGCATTTTGGACCAGTCTTTGCTGATTGTGCCTCAAGGTGATTGTGCCTTGGTGGTTGCTTTGCAAACTTTGGGTGTGTCAGTATTTCATTCGTGTGTCTATAGCGATTGTGAGTTGATGCTGCATATTGATGAAGTGATGAAAAATATCCGAGAAGCAAGCTTGCGAGGGGAGGTGCGCACTACGCTCAAAGAGACATTTATTGAAGGGGCTGAGCAGTATTCGTCTGCTCAAATTCTTCGTGGCAATCGGCCCGCGATGATTGTACTTCAGGGTGAGGAGATTGATTTTGATCTTTATCAGAGGTCACATGGTTGGCGAGATCAGGGAACGATTGTCCGTTCGCTTGGGTGGAGTGATGCGGAGCTTTCTTCGCCGGAGTATTTTGGATCGTTGGTGAGAAGTTTTGGCGATCAATCCTATGCGATTTATGGGGGCGGACTTCATACCCGCCGACTTCTTAGATATTCTGGACTCATACATAGGCCTTGCATGATCCTTGATGATCAAGTTTCTCGTGGCGATGGCAAGATGCTTGATGGTATTCCAGTGGTTCACCCACAAGATATTCGGACAAACGAGGTTAATTTTCTGGTTCTCTCTTCATTTGTTCATGAGGAATCGTTGTGGAAAAGAGCAGCTTGTTTTCGTCAGATGGGTATGGGCGTCTATCGGCTTTATGGATCCTCTGGGAAGATCGAGTCATCGCTCGGCAAACCAAGGTCCGGTGTATGAAGTTCGGTAGGTTTTGAGTTTTCGGTTTTGGTGTGCAACTTTCTCTTTTTTTGACTATGATTTCGCCTATGAGAACTCAAACCGATTCTGTCGATTCCAAACTTGCAGCGAGTTTTGCCCATCGCATGCGAAATCCGGGATCACCTGCTCTTCCCCTTCTTCAGGCCCTCCGCAATCAAGTGCTTGAGCGCACTGCTGCCATGTTTCGTGCTCAAGGGATTACTGATATCGCACTTTTTGGTGCCGGTGGTCATACGCGTCCGATCGTTCGTCAGCCTTGGACACGCTATGGCGTTTCAGTTCGTGTAATTTTCGATGATCATCCGACTCGGCCGGCAATGGGAGGCATTCCGATTGCCAAGCCTTGTCGAGAGGATCTTCCCGATGTGGTAGGGGCCATTGTCATCAGTTCTCAATGCTACGAGCACAAGCTTTTTGGCCGAGCCAGCAAAATTTTTGCTGAGTTTGATCTTCCCATTGTCAAGCTTTATACCACCGACGACGCGCCTTATCAGGCGGATCGTACGCTTGAGCGTTTGGCTTCTCTTCCGGATCTTACCTTAGACGAGGCGCGTTGGCTTGTTGAAAATCGAGGGGAACGACATGATGCGCTTCTTCCGATGCTTCCTCCTGCGCGCACTGAGCTTCATATCAGACGATATGAATTGGCTGCGGATTTGATTGATCGCATCGACGCATCCATTGTTGCTGATCTTGCTTGTGGAACGGGTTATGGTTCGACAGTTCTCGCGCATGATCATGACATAACCTATTTGGGTGTGGATATTGATCTGCCAACGATTCGATATGCTCAAAAGCGCTATGGATCACCAACACACCAATTCCACTGCGCCTCGGCGATCGAACTTCCGATTGGTGATAGTGAGGTTGATCTGATTGCCAGCTTCGAAACGATTGAACACATTGAGGAGACCGAAAAACTCTGTGCTCAGTATGCCAGGATACTCAAACCTGACGGGCTTCTCGTGGTGAGTACTCCTCACAAACTTGGGCCGACTCCGCATCATGTTTACGATTGGGACCTTGAAGAGTTTATCAATGCCCTTGAGCCGAATTTTAAAATCATTGAGCTTATCGGTCAGCTTCCTGTTGACGAAGTTTTCGACCCCAGCCTCCCCCCCGGTATGTGGTACCTCGACCCAACCCAATCCGGCAATCAACCTAATATTCAACCCACAGTCCGTCGTCCCGACTTCCTCATCGCCATCGCGAAACACTCATGAGCACGAAGCCGGTGCTTGTGCCCAATGGGCGATCTCAGGGTCTGTATCAACAAGCGCATACCGATCGTCATACCAGCACGATCGCGGACGCCCCGCGAGCCTCGCAGTGATCAAATCCTCATCCGCCGATCGCATCATCTGCACATCGTGCTCAACTGATACCACCTTCTTCATCCGCCGAGACGCCTGAAACTGCTCGATCACAGGCTCGCAGTCCCCATACTTCGCCTGCGTTTCAAGATCAAATATCTTCGCATAACTCGGAGGCAACCACATCGTCCGCAACGCGTGCCTCGCTGCCACCCGCTCCCATGCGGTGTCAAGGTGAATCTGATCCCACACATCAGGTGCACGCTGGCATTCTTCAACCCACGCATCAAGCACCCGCTGAGCGTTCTCGGTCCGGTTGAAGTAGGTTGTTCCACTGGCAAACTGCCACCCGCCAGCCTTTGACACTGCAAAGTCCATCTCCGCTCCGCCCAAGAGCAGCGGGGGCGAACGCAGCACCGCGTCCGCATCGACCCAAAGCACCGGACGCGTATATTTCTCCGAACAATCCTTCACAAACTGTGCCTTCATCGCGCAGTTGCGTTCCCAGCTCCCGCGTGATGCAACCCCCTCGATGAAGTGCTCAATCCCAAGCTCAACACACGAACGCCTGAGGTTTTTCACCTCTTCTTCATAAGGCGTATCAAGTGTAAAATACGAAATCACCAACGGCACCGAGGCCGCGCTGCATTGGGCAATCTCAGGCTCAAGCCCACCATACCAGAGCATCGGCCCGGGATAATCTGCGCATGACCCAATCATCCCATGTTCAATATACAACGCCTTGGCATCGTCATACCAATGCCGCTGCGCATCATGGACGAACAGCACCCCGCCGGGCGCAAGCAATGATCGCGCATGCGCCATGCACGCCGAGCGGGCTACTCCATCGACGATAATCACATCAAACACTTCGCCGTCAACTGCATGGATGTAGTCATCGAGATGCGTCGGATCCTCTTCCGCAATCGTCGCATTCGCCCCCGGCTCTCCATCGGCGGGGCAGCAGATCAACCGAACATGCTCACGCTTTCCGACTTTGCCCACAACAGTCTTGTGCCAACCGGCATGATGCTCTATGCTCGTCAGGTGCGCATCAGGCGGCAAAAACTCCGCCAACCAAAGCGTTGATCCCCCCGAACCCCACTCAAGCACCCGCCCCCCCGGCTTGATGTGCCTCAAAATACACTCACGATGATCTCGCCCTGTTATACATCTCATACGCCAATCATCGTACCCTCAACCCTGTTTTCTCTCAAATCTCAACAAAAAATCACCTGAACGCCGATTCCAAGCTTCAACCACACGGAATACATAATCATGAACACCCTTCTCGCCGACACCCCGCAGTCAGATTTTCATTCGTGGAGATACCTCCGAAACACCGCCCGAAGGCTCGAACACCTCGCGACGCTCGGGCTTGAGTTCAATGGAAAAACCATTCTCGAACTCGGCGCAGGCATCGGCGATCTCTCCACATTTTTCCTCGATCGCGGAGCAATCGTCCACGCAACCGAAGGCCGACCCGAGAACTATGCCTTCCTCAAAGACCGCTTCGAGGACGAACCAAACATCACCACCCAACTCATCGACCTCGATCCTCCACCAGCAGACTTCGAGAAAACCTTCGACATCGTCATGTCCTATGGCCTGCTCTACCACCTCTCCGATCCAGCTGCCGGATTAGATTTCATGAACCAATCCGCCCGAGACCTTCTCCTTCTCGAATCAATCTGCCTCCCCGGCGATGAACTCAGCATCAATCCGTACGAAGAGATTCAGACACAAGCCGGTGCTGCCTATTCAGGAATGGGGTGTCGCCCAACCCGAAAGTGGGTTTTTAAACAACTCAAAGAACGATTCAACTATGTCTATCTCCCCACGACCCAACCATCACATATTGAGTTCCCAACCGATTGGACTCGAAAATCCCATCCTGCAGCCACCCGCTCAGTCTTCATCGCTTCAAGAACCTCGCTCAACAATCCGTTGCTCACCCAAGATCTCCTCACGATTCAGACGCCAGTCTGACACCGTTTTATCCTTTTGTAGACAGTTGCACCCACCATATGTGATTGCGACGAAACTGATCCCGCTCAGATCGGGTAGAATATCAAGAACGATTGGTTATTGATTTGATCCTTCATCCCTAGGCCCGGAGCGAATTATGATTTCCTTCAAAGCAACCTGCCCCCTCCTCGCCTCTGCCGGCGTGCTCGCAATCGCATGTGCAGGGGCTGTCCTTATTGCTTCGCCGACCGAGCCAGCTTCACCGGGCCCCTACGCCCGTGTCACCCAATTTACCAAAGGTGTCGTCACCCTTGAAATGTGCGAACGCTCCTTCAAACCAATCACAGACTCAGGCCCACGCATTCACCTCATCGCGGCTATTCACATCGCCGACCAATCCTTTTACCAAGCCATGCAGGCCCGGCTTGATTCCTATGACATCGTCCTCTTTGAAGGCGTCAAACCCGCTGGGCTCGATCCCATCGATCCCCTGCTCGATGACCAAGCCAAAGCAAACGCCACCGCTGATCGGCTTGATTTGTTGATCGACATCGTTGCTCGGTATTACGATCATGTGGGCAAGCTTCCCGAATCATTTGACGATCTTCTTGCCAGCGATGATCCACGCATCACAGCCATTGTCGAGTCCATCAGCACTGATGGATGGGGGCAACCGATCAAACTCGATCAAATCACCACTGCCCTCACCGATGCGCCAACCCGCTCCATCCGCTTGATTTCCACAGGCGCTGATTTTATCCCTGGTGGCGAAGAGTTCAAGGCCGACATCAAACGCGTCTGGAACCCATCACCCAAAGGCGCAAAGGAATCCTCCCTCCAAGGAATCCAGTCCCAACTCGCCCGGGCCTTGCGCGTCTCCTTTCAGCTCGATGAGATGGAGATGACCAATCCAAGATGGATCAACGCCGACATTGACATCAACGAACTCCAGGCCCAGCTCGACGAAATGGGCGAGGACAACGCAATGATCCTCAAGCTCATCGAAGGCGAATCTTTCCAAGCCAAGCTCATTGGATTCGTGCTCAAGTTTATTGAACGCTCCCCGACCATGTCTTCAATGATGAAGCTGGTGATGATGGACATGCTCGTACTGGCCGAAACCACCGAGATGCTTTCTCAGTTTGAAGCCATCGAACAAGTCATCCTTCATGGACGAAATGATATCGTCATCGAATACCTCAAAGAAGCACTTGCTTCGAACCCTGACGCCAAGGATATCGCCATCTTTTATGGTGCTGCCCACATGCCCGGGATCGAAGAAGTGATCCTCAACGAGCTTGGCTACACCTTTGACTCCAATACTTGGACCCCCGCGATGCGCGTTAATATCAAAGACACTGGGCTGGGGGACGGGCAGATTGAAATGATGCGCGGAATGATCAAAAACTCACTCAAAGAACAAGCAGGCCAATGAGCGTCTACCGAATTATCCCAATGAAACGGAGCAAGTATCTCAATCCGCCGATCTGGCCTTGTGTCTTGTTCCTGATGATGATGGTGATGAGTCAATGGGAGGGCATGCAGACATCTTCCATGGATCGAGCCATCTCGTTGGGCATCTTTGCGATGGGATCGCTTGGCGTGCTCTGGTGGGGAGGGCGATCACTAAGGCGGGGACTGAAAGCCGAAGCCCTGTTTCGAGCTGGGCACATCCTTTGTCCATACTGCATCTACATCCTCGACAAGCATGCCTGGCCCCAACGGTGTCCGGAATGTGGCACCCGTCATACACGCGAAGATGTTTACAATTATTGGAATCCTCATGTCAATGTGAACAAGGCATTTGGTCATGATCCCGATCAGTTCTGATTTCGATTGGCTCATTCATGTCTCAGCGCCACGATAGGATCAAGATTCGCTGCGCGCATCGCCGGGTACATTCCAAAGATCATCCCCACCCCGATACTAATCACCACGCTGAGGAGCACACTCCAGAGCGTCACGATCGTAGGCATGTCGGCGAACATCGTAATTAACCAGGGAATCAGCACGCCGATCCCGATCCCAATAAATCCGCCTGTGACCGAGAGTACTATGGTTTCGATGAGAAACTGCCCGATGATTTGCTTTCGGCGTGCACCGATCGCCCGACGGATGCCGATCTCGCGGGTTCGCTCGGTTACTGAGGCGAGCATGATGTTCATGATTCCGATCCCACCGATGAGCAGGGAGATTCCTGCGATCGATCCAAGCACAATATTGAAAGTCCGCTGAGTTGCCTCGGCCTGCCTCAACAGGGCCAAAGGCACGCTGATTTTGTAGTCCTTCTTGGGACGGAAGGTCATGAGCATGCGTTCGATCCCCGCAGCGGTCGCCTCGACATGTTCGATTGAATCGACTTGGACGATCAATTGATGCAGTTCGACCTTTTCGCGTGAGCGCGAACCCTGGCCGCGTATTGTGGTGATATCCCCGAATCGCTCGATTGCGACATTGAGTGGAATATACGCATCAATTTTTTCGTCAGGTGTTTGCATGGACCCCGAATCGGTGCTTTCGGATTTGATGATCCCAACCACCTCGAAGTATCCTTGGTTGATCTTTACCTTTGTTCCGATGGGGTCCTGCCCGGCAAGAAGCTTGCGCGCCCCGTGCTCGGTGAGCACCACGATATTGGCATTGGTCTCCATATCTCGCGGCACCATCACCCGCCCGGCGATCCGTTCGCGATCGACAAGCTCGAACCAATTGGGTGTGGTGCCCACCAGCCGAAGCTCAAGGGCGCGTCCACCAACTCGTCCAGTCCCTCGGATCAGCTTGGCAGGCACCGCTCGCTCGACATGTTTGAAACTTTGCGTGATCCGATCAAGATCATCATACAACAGCCCATAGATATTGAGACGAATCCGCATCGACCCCGACCCCGATCCTTGGGCAGGTTTTTGTGAGGTGATGATGATATTTTGGCTTCCCAATCGTCGAATCTGATCGAGCGCCTCCTTGCTCGCACCTTCGCCTACTGCAAGCATTGCGATCACCGCACCGACTCCAAAGACCATTCCCATCATCGTCAAAATAGACCGCATCTTGTGGAGCATCAGCGTCTTGATGCCAAGACGAACATTGCGAATGAATCGGGTGTTCAGCATGGTGCATCATTCTTCAAAGAGGCAATCCCCGACGGGCAGGTATGGTTCTCAATAATCGAGGCGATCTTTCCATCGCGCATCGTCAGCTGGAACTGCGCATAGGCTGCGATCTCAGGCTCGTGCGTTACCATGATAATCGTTCGACCCTGATTGTGGAGTTCGGTGAGCAATCCCATAATCGCATCACCCGTCGCCGTATCAAGATTGCCCGTCGGTTCATCGGCCAACAAAACCGAAGGCTCATTGCTCAGTGCTCGTGCGATGGCCACTCGTTGTTGCTGACCGCCCGAGAGTTCTGTAGGGCGATGTTTGAGTCGATCACCAAGCCCTACGCGATTTGCGATTGTCCGCGCCCGATCGGCTGCAATGTGTGCATCAATCCCTTGATAAAACAACGGCAGCTCGATGTTTTCTTGCACCGTCAACTGGGGGATCAAATTAAAACTCTGGAACACGAAACCCAGATGTTTGAGCCGAAGGTCGGAGAGTTCATCATCGCTCATGCTCGAAATACGCTGCCCTTCGAGGGCATACGACCCGCTCGTTGGGCGATCGAGACATCCCAGCAAATTGAGCATGGTGCTTTTGCCCGATCCACTGGCACCCGAGATTGCCCAGAAGCTCCCGCGTTTGATTTCCAGATCAATCCCCGCCAAGGCGTGGACATCCTGATCGCCCATGCGATAGGTCTTCCAGACTTCGTGGAGTTCGATCACCTGATCGTTCTTGGCCATGTTTCCTTTGACCTCAATCAAGGGCGACTCCCATTTGGTCGACGCTGACCCGAAGGCGGAGTGGTAGGTTTTGTGTTTTGGGCAGCACCGTCGACCGATTGGTTTTTCTTGCGCCGTTGCTCATTACCATCGAGTGGTGGGGTCAAAAGTACCTTTTCTCCTTCTTCAAGCCCAGAAAGAATGTGCACCACCGCATTGTTGTCCATCCCGATCTCGACTGCCCGCGGGAGGGCCTGCCCGTTTTCGATGACATATACCACCGATTCACTTGAGCGCCCCACAACAGCCTGGATTGGGACCGAGAGGGCATCGTCATATTGGGCAATCAGGATTGTTGCTTTGCCGCTCATTCCTGTTCGCAGTTCTTGGTGAATCCCATCAACCATAATTTGTGTGTCGTACACCTTGAGATCAGGGTTCATGAATACCGAGGTCGCATCGGGGAGCGGTGCGATTTTCGCCACCCGTCCCGAATACTGTTTTCCGGGAAGTGCATCGATTGCAATTTGTACCTCCTGTCCGAGTTCTACTTTTCCAAGGGCTGATTCCTGAATTCGGATCACCAGCATCATGGAATCGGCTGTTGGCAGGTGAATTAGCTCTTGGCGCTCCCATACTTCTTGTCCTTCTTTCAAAGGTTCGGTGTCACCGCGCCAGCTGAACTCGGCGCTCGTTGCGTATACCACCATTCCATCAGCGGGCGCGAGTATTTTTGTTTTGGCGATCTGATCTTCGATTTTGCGTAATCGATTCCGTTGGCGATTCTGCTCAGCTTTGAGTGCGCGAAGTCGGGCCTGGGCTTGTACGAGACTGCTTGCAGATTCACGGGTAACACGCTTGAGGGCCAGTTCTTTTTGTTTAATATTCGAGTCAAGTTCAGCGAGTTTTCGCATATGGGTGTATTGCGTAAGTAACTCAAGATTCTCCTTGGCCAATGCGACTTGAAGCTCGGCTCGCTTAAGGGCAAGCTCGTCAGCACGATACTGTGTTTCTGAAAGATATTTTTCGGCGTAGAGTTTTTTTGACCATCCAAAATTGTCGGTTGCACGCCGAAAGTCTTCTTGGGCCAATGTGACATCTGCCTGCGCCTGCATTAACTCCTTGGGCCAGTCGCCCTCAAGATACTTGGTTTTGTCTTCGATTGCAAACTGGTTTTCAAGCTCGGCCTTGGCGATATTGCTTTGCGATTGAATTTTAGTGACTTCGAGATTCTCTTGGGCCGAGATAAAATTTGCATCTGTATTTTCAACTTGAATTTGCTGATCCACAAGCCGATCTTGAAGTTCGCTTGAGTCAAGCTCAACCAACAGCTCGCCTTTTTTAACCACAGCACCCTCGTCGATGACATAAATCACTGAAGTTCGCCCTTCAACCTCGCTTTTGACAATGAACTGGTCTCTGGATTTGATCGTTCCTGACTCTGTAAGACTGATCGTTAATGGGCCACGCTCTACGGTAAAGACCGCCTCTGTATCGAGTTTGTTCGATCCTCGAGTGTTTGTTGCAGAGACCGCAGCGATCGTGCTCCCGATGATGATCAGAATCACCATCAGCACAATCAGATTTTTCGTTGCTCGCTTCATTACAAAATCCTCAGGGCATCATTGCTCAGTTCATGACATGGTTGCTTGTTTCGCTGTGACTATTTGGTTCCAACATATCCAATGATGCTTTGGGTTGGGGAATTTCATAAGTGCTGGGATCAAACTCGACCCAAAGTCCATCGCTGGTAACATCAAGGACACCAAGATCACGCTGGAGTTCGAGTTCGCCGATCCGATAGTTGACCACTGCGCTGGTAAGAGCATCTTGCGCAGCATTGAGGGCGTTTTGTGCCTCGAGTAAATCACGAATTTCGGCTCGCCCGGCTTGGAGAAACAAATCCGTTGAGTCTACCCGGCGCTGGGCAACACGAACGGCCTCGGCCTGGATACGGATCGATTCACGCGCTTCGAGTAAATTTCGGAGTACATTGCGCACATCAAGCTTGACGGAGTCCTCAACATCCTGAAGACTACGCACCGTTTGTTCGTAGTCGATCAAAGCACTGCGATAACTGTTACGCTCGGCAGTACGCTCAAAGGGGAGATCAATCCCAAGCAGAAGCGAGTAAAAACCACGATCAGTCCGCAGTTGAGCGTTATTGCTGCCCGTGGTGCTCAGTGACCGGCGCTCGCCGATCGATGCCGAGCCCAAAAGCGTGATATCAGCGCGAAGATTGTCAGCAGCGATGACCACCCCACGCTGGGCATCAATGATTTGTCCAACTGCGACACGAAGGTCAAGCCGATTCATCAATGCGATGAGAATTGCATCTGATTCATCGAGCTCCATTGGCCCAGCATCGTTCTGGGAGGGTGCATCAAGAACCACCGGTGCATCAGCAGGTGGAACAACCAACTCGAGGTCGATCTCCCGAGGTGCTAAATATCGTGTGTACCGATCTGAGTTCAGAAGCCGATCAAATTCCGATGGATCAAGCTCAATTTGCGCATCGGTGGCAAGCCCAAGCGATATCTTGAACCGATCGAGCGATCGCTCATATGCCTGAGCTGCGCTGATCCATGAATTGCGGGCGCGGAGTTCATCTTGGACCGATTGGTCCACCTGAATTTCAGGAAGCCGACCTGCGTCGGCCAGTCGACGGGCTCTTCGGGTTGATGAGATCACCCGCTCATAGTTGGCTTGGGCGTTGCCTACTCGATCGAGTTGTTGGAGCACAGAGAGGTAGTCACTGGCAATTCCGACGGCAAAAATTCGTTTGAAACGCTCGAAAGTATAAATTGCATATACCACATCACGTTGGGCTTGTGTTAAAGGTTCCGCGACAACAAATCGGCTTGAACCACGCAGGAGAGGGATTGACAAACTTGTATCGAGCGATATTCCTGTCGAGCCATCTTGTGATCCACTGAGAAGCTTGGCAAGGTCAATTGCCAAGAGTCCGAGGAATTGCGATCCATCTTTGAATCGGCGGGATACGGAGACTGAATCCTGATTGAGGATGCCTGTCGTTTCGGTGCTGACACCCAAGTTGGAGCTTACGGTTGTATCGAGTACACCAGCCCAGATTGAACGGAAGGTATTGCGCTCAAGATCAAGCCGAAGTGCTGTTTGGTAGACAGTTTCCTTTTGTGATTGGTAAAGTCGGCTGTTGCTCGCAGCGATTATGAGTGCATCATTCAATGAGATTTTCGGTACTTGTCCATGATCAAGTTTGGTTGCTGCATGACCGTCGACTCGACGATCGACAAAGTACCGGGCATCGGGCCATTGTTCGATGAGTACATCATCACCGGACCCAGCACTGGCAGGGACCCGCATTGGAAGGTGTTGATCGAGCAAAAGCCGACGCCGAAGGGTATCGCTGGCGGGCTCAATTGTGAACTCCTCTTCCGTTCGCCCCATCGCCGCCTGCCAAGATTCATCAAGAATCTTCTCCGCTACATCATCGGCCTCGATGCGATACGATTCAGGCGATCGGCACCCGCTGAGGGCCAAGAAGACACAGGAGAAGGCACACGAGATAACCATCCCTCGTTCGATCATGTGATGAACACCCATATGCGCCATAAAGTCAGCTTCCTGCATGTGAAGAGACACACCAAACCTGAGCTTGGGCTGCACACCCAAGTTCTTGCCAAACAAGCCTCTTGAGTCAAGCACCTGTTTCTTGGACAGTATCCTACATCCCAAATCCACCTGGGTTGCAAGCCTTCAAAGAATCAGTCTGCTTTCGCACGCATTGTCTCGAGCACCGCAATCAGTTCGTCGGCCAGTTCGCCGGCAATCATCCCGCCGCGGCCGCCATGCGATTCAATCCATCGCTCACCAGCGATTGCATGGGCCTGCACTCCGATCGCGCAGCTCATAAAAAGATCACCGCCTTGGGCAATTAATCCTCCGATCACCCCGCTCAGCACATCGCCGGTGCCTCCGACGCCCATCGCCGAGCACCCCCGGTTGCACACCCATACACGCCGACCGTCTGAGACGACGGTTCTTGATCCTTTAAGTACGACGAGGCACCCAAGCCTTTGGGCGATGCCGACGCAGACTTCGAGTCGTTGAGTTTCATTTCCCGCCGGGTCGCCTGCAATGGACAGGTTGTCCATTAATCGCTTGGCTTCGCCGGGATGAGGCGTAAGCACCAGATTCGCCCGTACATCGCGCCCAAAGTCGGGCATTGCTGCCAGTGCATTGAGTCCATCGGCATCAACCACGACCGGTGTCTCTTCCTGTCCAACAAGACGAACCACAATTTGCCCAACCTCGTGTCCCGTGCCCATGCCCGGGCCGATGACGATCGCATCGCTTGTGCGCACCAGCTCGTCGATGATTGCTGCAGCACTCGAGGGGATCATCGCTCGGTGATCATTGACCTCGATCCCGAATCCGGTGGCAAATGGCACCAGTGTCAGTACCGCGTTGATGATTGGCATCGGTGTTACGATTTTGACAAGCCCGCACCCCGATCGGATCGCGCCCATTGCGGTCAAGGCCGGCGCGCCGAGCATCGTGGCGGCGAAATCTTCATTGTGGTGCCTTCCTGCCGACCCACCGATGATTCCGACGGTGCCAAAGGTGCCCTTATGCCCTTCATCGGGTCGCCGGGAGAGTGTTTCGAGTGTTTCGATCCGTTGTGCATCCATACCTGATTGTTGCATACCCAAGTGGTGCTGATGATAAATTGACCCCAAGGAACGATCCTTTTCGCATTCTCCGGAGGTTCGGGGGGAGGCAAGGAGCATGTATTGAACTGTTCAAGACAATCCACCGTTCAACTTCCCACTGGCAACCCTATCATTGTTTCATGATCGACACCCACGCCCACCTGACCTTTCCCGATTACGCCGGTCGGATTGACGAAGTGCTCGAACAGGCTGCTTCGGTTGGCGTCACCGGGATCATCACCATCGCCACAACCACTGTTGATGCCCATGACGCCCTGCGTGTCGCGTGCGCATACGACCATGTCTGGTGCACAGCGGGGGTGCATCCTTTATACAGCGACCAAGACCCTCACGATTGGAACGCCATCCGTGCAATTGCCAAGCATCCAAAGTGTGTTGCTTGGGGCGAGCTCGGGCTCGACAACAAGCATGCAAAGCCCGTTCGCTCTATTCAAGATTCCGTCTTGGCGACCCATCTTGCCTTTATCGAATCGTGCAAAGCCGACGGCATCGACCTTCCGATCATCATTCATTGCCGAGAGGCCTTTGATGATATTCTCCCCGTCCTCCGCGCAACGACCCTCGATCCATCCCGGTTCGTCTTCCATTGTTTCACCGGCAACCCCGACCAAGCCCGTGCCGTGCTTGATTTCGGCGCAATGATCTCTTTTACAGGGGTTGTCACTTACAAAAACGCCAAAGAGGTCGCCGAGTCGGCTCAGCTCGTCCCCGCCGATCGCATCATGGTTGAGACCGATTCGCCTTTCCTTTCGCCCGATCCCAAACGAGGCACCCGTCCCTGTGTCCCCGCCTATGCCCGGTACACTGCCGAGTTCATCGCCACCATTCGGAGCACTCCCTTCGAACGGTTCCACGAGCAAATTGACACCAATACCCAGGCATTTTTTGGCATCAGAGCCCCTCAACCTGCCGATGAAATTTTGATGAATCCTTGCACATGCTAACACTTGCCATCTTCCAATCCGCATCGGCTGTTGTTCAAGCCAATCTTGGCGGATGGTTCCACGATCTTTCGCCTTTTCTCGTCAAATTCACCCCGACTTTTGGCATTCGGTACTACGGGCTTTCCTATGCCCTAGGTTTTACCTTCGCTTATCTTCTGCTCCGATTTCTTGCCCGTCGAAATGCCACGCTCATTCCCTACGAACGGATCGGCGACGCGATGATGTACCTCATCGTCGGCGCCATCATCGGCGGACGGCTCTTCTATGTTATTGGGTATGAACCTTCGCTCCTGATCGACTTTTCAAGTTCTGCGCCGTGGTGGGGGGTCTTGGCCATCAACAACGGGGGCATGGCCTCGCATGGAGGCATCATTGGATGTGCGGTTGCAGCTTGGCGTATTTCGCGCGGGTTCAAGGACCAAATGGGCAAGATCGTCGGGCGATGTTCACCTTTGCATGTCTTTGATATGGCCGTCCTGATCGCACCGATGGGCTTGTTCTTTGGGAGGATGGCCAATTTCATCAATGGCGAACTCTTGGGCGCCATTGTTGCCAATCCCGGTGAAAAAGCACCCTGGTGGGCGGTTCGCTATCCGCAAGAAATCACGACCCTCGATCCGAACCAACTTGCCCAGACCCCCGAGCAGTTCGACCAGATCATCGAGCTCTCAATGAAGCACATGCTCCCCAATGAATCATACTGGGAGTCAGGCTACGCCCGCGTCCTCAATCTCATCCAGCACGGCGACGATACCCTCAAAGCCCAGCTCGAACCCTTGATCGCAGCAAGATACCCCACCCAACTCTTGCAGGCCTTGCTCGATGGGCTTTTGGTCATGGCGGTCGTTTGGATCATTGCCATGAAACCCCGCAAGCCAGGTTTGATCGCCGGTGCTTTTGGCATCACCTACGCCTTGGGCCGAATCCCCATGGATTTGATCCGCCTCCCCGACGCCGGCGTTTCCCAGTTTGGTCCACTGACCCGAGGCCAAACCTACTCTGCGATGACACTGATCGTGGGGATTGTGTTGGTGGTTCATGCGATGCGATCGTCTGCTCCCAAACTCGGCGGGTGGATGAAGAGCAGCAAAGCGAGAGAGCAGCAAAGCAGCAAATAGGAAAAGCCGGGGTATTCGGGTGGGTATTCAAGTTAAGTATGTTTTCTCTGCGCCTTTTTACCGCCTTTAGGTCCTCTGCGCACATCTTGCTTTTCTCTCTTCTCCTGCCCGAGTCTCGCAATCCCAACCGTCCCGCCAAATCCAAGCACGATCAATCCAAGCGAGCCAGCGATCTGCATTCCGTTGGGTTGAAACGCTTTCTGCGCCCAGTCTTTCGCATTGTCGGGTGATTGCATCTGGGCTAAGTTTTCTTCGGTGACGAGTTCGCCTTTGATCACATCACCGATGACAGGCAACATCCCATCACGAAACGGATACAACCCTGCCGGAGCTGCGAGAATCAATCCCAACAGCACCCCGAGCGTGACGCGCTCATACCGGTGGAGTACCCACTTGAGCACATTGCTTACAATCGCCACGCCCAAAATCACGCCGATGCCGACGGGGATGATGATGTTCATCTGGTCGATGACGCCGGAGATATCAGCATCTTTGAGCGCCGAGATCGTGTCTTTGATTGCCCCGATGATTGGTTCGTAGAGCCCGAGCAAGAGCAGAAGGAACGCCCCCGAGACTCCGGGCAGGATCATCGCGCTTGCAGCAGCAGCTCCGCCGACGATGAACCCGACGGTGCCCGACATCCCGATGCGCTGCCCTCCCATTTCTTGAAGAGCGACGAGCGCGCCCATCATCAGCACGCCGATGACGATGCCGATGATTGAGTCTTTTTTGATGGGCTTGGCCATGTGCCAGAGGATCGGGACACCTCCGAGGGTGAGCCCGATGAAGATGCTGAACATCTCCCACCGATGGTTGACCAGTGCCCAGTGGATCAAGTTCGCTAGTCCGCCGATGGCTCCGATGGCGCCGAGGATGACCATCCCCAGCACGAGGATTGTTTTCCGGGAGAATCGCAGTCGGGTGGCATCAGAGATTGCGTCAATGAAGAGGGTGTAGATGCCACAAGCGACGAGCATGGTACCTCCGGAGATTCCTGGGACGAGATTGGCGAGTCCCATGAAGACGCCTCCGAGTCCGCATCGAATCAGAGGCACCCTGGTTTTTTCTTGTGTCTGTGTCATGCCAATCCATTCATCTTGGGTTGCGTGTCCATTTTTCGTCAGCCGGGGGGGACAATATCCGGTATCATCGACAGAGCGCCGTGCCGATGTCCATTTGGTTCGGCATATTCTGGGAGATTATCCATGAACCATCTATTCGTAAAGCCCCGCTTACGGACCATTGCCGCCATGTTTTGGGTTATGTTTTTAGCTATGTTTTTAGGCGGGGGGTGTCGATCCGTCCAGAACGCGGCCTATGCCCCAGATTCGACTTCACCATCGCATTCGTCGGTGGTGACTCGGGCATCGGTACCGTCTTCAGAATCTCCGTCCGTGCTGTCATCGCGTTGGCCGATTCGTTGGGGCAACAACCCCGACAAACCCGGTACGATCATCGAACTTGACCCGGCCGATCCTTTGCGTCCGGTTCATCTCTCGCGGTTTCACCAGTTCCGTTCGACTGATGTTGAGTACGGCGATGCCAATCAACTTGCTGCTGATATGGGGATTACGACAGGATTCAAGTTCAAAGCCGAAGGACCGGGTTCGTTTCTGTTTATTCCCAATCCCAAGAGTGAATCCACACCCGATCCCATCAAAGACTCAGGCAAGCAAAGAAAGTCGGATATTCCTGATTTGGCGTTCAAGTTTGTTTCAGCAACCAAAATAGAAACGGAAGAGATGATTCCCGAGGTTACGGCAACGGATGATTCTGATGCTTCGGGAAAAACCAAGATCATTGTGACCCGTAAGGGTATCAATGGGATGCCCATTGCGAAGATACCACCCGACGAGGATCATGTCGAACTTCAGCGTACCTGGTTTACTTATCGCGATCCAAAGCTTCGGATTCAAGGGGATGATCCGCTCGGGACCATCATTCTTTTACCTGGAATGTTCGGCACACCTGATCCGATTGTCGATGCCCTTGAAAATTATTGGCACCATCAGGGCTACGCTGTTTTGCGTATGCGCTCGCATCCATCACGATTCACCGAGAGCGTCGTTTTTACGGGTTCTCCTGAACAGGCAATTCATGTTGCAGGCACGGTGGCGGATATGAATGATGAACGCGTTGCCGAGGGCGCTTATGCCACCAAGGCGGCTCTTGATTATCTGTATACCAAGCGTCCCCATCTCGTTGATAAGCCCACAGTACTCGTGGGTATGTCCGGTGGAGCGATGATACTCCCGACCGTTTATGCGTATGCGCCGGATCGTTATGACGCAGCGGTACTTATTGCAGGGGGGGCAGACTTTCTCACGATTGCGATCAAGTCCAACTACAAATCATGGATCGACGCGATCACTTTTGATTTCGATCCCGATTCGAGCAAAATGGGGAGTATCAGTGATGAACAACTCACAGCATTTTCACAGAAATATCTTCAGCATTCCAAGCTCGATGCCTACCACACTGCGACTGAGATGACCGATATTCCGGTGTTGATGCTTCATGCGAGCTTTGATCAGGCGGTTCCTTCATCGACTGGCGAGCTGCTCCATCATCAACTTGGACGCCCAGAGCGCTGGGTCTATCCTTTGAGTCATGAGCTGATTTTCGCAGGGTTGCCGACGCAGGTGGTGCGGATTGACCAGTGGCTGAGGAAAGAGCTGGAAACGCGAGAATAGTGGGACGATTTTCGCATGCTCGGCATGCTCATTCTTCCATTGGACATTGTTTCAGCCGATAGATTTCCAAAAGGGTTCCGCCCGCTACAAGTTCTTCGTGATCAATCCGAATCACCGCAACTTCTCCGGTGTGTAGCGATGATGCCTGGGCTGTGGGGCCCTCGGTGAGTAGCGTACGGAGCCGGCCAACGGTGGGCATATGACTGATGATGGCGATGGCTTCTTGGTGGTGTTGATCTTCAAGCACCGCGAGCATCTCGGTCAATCCCCGATCTGCTCCGAGCCGATCGTCGGTTTCGATGCCGATCGAGAGTGCATCGGTTATGGTTTGGGCGGTTTGCTGGGCCCGCACAAACGGCGAAGTAATGATCTGTGTGGGCATCGGCCGACATCCCGCCAAATACACCCCGATTGCTCGGGCTTGTTGGTGTCCGAGCTCGGTGAGGATTCGATCCTGATCGCATCCTGTTTTCGATTGAAGTTCCGCATCGCCATGGCGAACAATATAGACCAACATCCATTACCCTCCAGAGATCACCAACCCGAGCGTATGACCGCTCCATGCGGCAAAGATTCCAATTAAAACGCTGATCAGCACATAGGCCATTGCCGTGCCGACGCGTCCGTTATTCATGAGGTCGAGCGTTTCCCATCCAAATGCAGAAAAGGTGGTAAATCCGCCGAGCACGCCAACGACCAGCACCACTCGAAGTAACTCGGTACCTTCTTCAGGTTTTCCAAGCATCCCCCATGCAAACCCAATGAGCGCGCAGCCGATGAGATTCACCAGTAAGGTGGCTGCCGGGTACATCGAAAGCCAGTGGGGGGTGTCGGCCTGAGGGGGGGTCAATCGACCAATCAAAATCCCGGTCGAGTACCGAAGTACTGACCCGATCCCCCCCCCAAGAAAGACCAACAGAAGTTTCATCGCCAAAGTGTACCCCAAACAGGGGAAGATATGGGGTTGATTTTAAAGACAACCAAAGGAGGGGCAATTTCCCCTCTTATGAAATGCAGAGAGACAAGATCTGCTGGGGAACAGCTACCATTATTTGTGCACCTTCGGGTCTGTTTTTGATGGTCTTCCCGGAATGGGGATGTCATTGGCAACCCCATGCCGATACGCCGTCACCGCTCCAAGCACAATAAACACCATCGACGCCACACTTCGCAAACCTTCAAAGCCATATTTGGCATTGTGATAGAGCCAATCCTGTGTGGTATAGCCGGGGGTGCTGGCGAAGTTGTAGTTGATGACCGAAACCGGAAACGCCACACTCACCACAACAAACACCGTCAAGGCCGAAGCTGCGATGCCAAGCCCGACCGATCCATTCCCCGCTGCTTTGCGAGCACCCATCCCAATCACCGCCCCGCAGACCCACACCGCCGGGATCAGCCGAGGGTGGAAGCCAGGCCAGATCGAATGCACCGCCCACACGGCTCCGAGCCAAAGAGCGATACACCCAATCGCAACGAGCATACCCGACCCAATCCCCCGCCAAGTCTTGGCCGATTCATCCTCAACATGCTCGATCTCAACACGAGCAATCGGTTCAGCATCCAACTTGTACCGCTCAATCATCTCCGCCTTGATCGTTTCTTCGTTGCCCGTCACCTCACCAAGTTCGATCACTTCTTTTGTCGATTCATACGCCCCGAGTTGACCAAGATACCCCTCCACCGATGCTTGGGCCCGTTCATCAAAGTCCATTCCAAGCGTGCCGTAGATGCTTCGCATCGTCCCGATCGCATCGTTCCTCAAATCCTGATACCGCACCCGCACGAACCGACCCGAACCAATCGCCTCCGCTTCTTGACAGCATTTCGTTTCGGTTTGCGCATACTCCTCGACGATCCGATCCCGCAAAGTCTGCACATCAGGCCCATCTTCGAGCAGGTGCCCCGCCAACGATTCGTGCAGCCGAACATTCGAATCAATCACCGCCCCCGGCTCACGCACCAGATGCACAAACTTCACACGCCCGTTGAACAGCCGATCCAACTCCGCAATCCGCGCCGTATGGCTCGGCGTCTTGAGCAAGACCACTCGATCCCGATTCTGCTTCCCCCGCGTGATCTTCCACACAAACATCGCCATCAGCGACCGCCAACGATTCATCTCCTTGTCGCTCAATCCTTCAAGCCCATGCCACCGCTTCCAGTCATCCCATCGGCTCGGCCAAATAAACCGACCCGGGATCGAAGAGCATCCACCCCAGGAACACAGCGCAAAGTCATCCTCCCCCGGCCAGTTGGGCCCGAACCCCACCGCATCCTGCGGCCTCGTCTGCCCCAGAAATGGCACCAACACAAATCGAATCATCGCCCACCCAAACACAAACCCTTGCCCCGCCAAACACTGCGACCACCTGGGCGTGACGAACCGGCCATCACAACTCATCAGATTCTGCAAATGCGTCGTCCCCGTTCGGTAATACCCAACAATCACCACTGCCCCGGGTTCATGCTCGATCTGGTTTTCTTGGTGGGATGGGCTTCCAGCCCGTCTCTTCTTCTTATTCCTCACCCACCAAAGCAAACTCAGCACCACCCGCTCATGCACAGTCGCAATCGTCCCCACAAAGCTGGTTATGAGGATAAACCCCAGCCTCAACCAATACCGCGGCCGAACCCCCCCCGACCGAACAATCATCCGAACCCACACATCAACCGGCGCCAACGCCAACACATGCCCCACCGGCCAAGCGATGCCCCGTCTCCTCCGCGATGATCGATCATTGATGCTCATAAACAGTGCCTACACAATACGCCCTCCGATCGAGCAATGGAAAAGCAGCAAAATGAGAGATCAGCAAAGCAGCAAATAAGAGGAGGAGGGTGCCCTGCTCACGCGCAGCTTGAGCAGGTTGGAGGGTTTCAAGATCATGCTTAAGGCTTCGCCGTAAGCATGGCGCCCAGATTGTTGTAGTATCTGGGTTATTGAGCTCTCATGCCATTCACGCTTTCCAGTTTGATTTCTTCATACTGGTATTTTCGATCAACCGTTGAAATAAACATGGCGTCGAATCGCCACTTTCCACCTTCACTTAATGAGCCTGTCGTGGCGTGTGCACTTGATATTTTTACTCCGTCTTGATCGTAAGCCCCAAATTCAATTGTGAGCACCCGAAGCGCATGTCCGGACTCATTCGTTGCAAGCCCAGAGATGCCAATGATGGGGTATAGCAAGGATGATTGTCGGTAGGTCTTTTCAATATCAATCCGAATACCTTTTACTACGGTAGATTCTGGAGTTTTGATATTGAGGGCTGATTGCGTAGAACATCCAGTAATGGCTGTAAATATCGAGGCCAACAAAATGACGAATACAAGTCGAGAAGGAAAGAAGTTGTGCATGCGTGGCCTGCTTTCTTGTCGCTGAGATTTTGATCTTCCAGTTTCGAAATGATTATACCACATTTCGCTCCAACGGGCGAAGATGGATTTTCACCATTCCTCCTTCCTCTCCCCCCGTCGAGCCCTCCGCCATCTTCGCGTTCAAAAACATCTTCTCTGCGCCCTTCGCGCTCTCTGCCCCTCTGCGTACCTCTTTTCTGCTCTTCCTCTTGCCTATTGCCCACTGCCCATTGCCCTTCCCCCTTTCCCCCGCATATCCTTGCCCAATGACACACCCACTCCTCACCAAACTCAACCTCACCAACCACCCCCGCATCGTCACCGACATCACAGGCGATGAAACCCCAGAGAAGGACAACATCGTTCTCTCGTACAACCCCGCCACCGGCAAGCCCATCGCAGGCATCCGCCTCGATTCCAAAGAAGACTACGAAGCCGTCACCGCCAAATCGGTCGAAGCATTCAAAGCCTTCCGCAAACTCCCCGCGCCCAAGCGAGGCGAGATGGTTCGCCAGATCGGCAACGCCTATCGAGAAGTCCTTGAAGAACTCGGCTCATTGGTTTCACTCGAAATGGGCAAAATCAAGGCTGAGGGCATCGGGGAGGTGCAGGAAACCATCGACATCGCAGACTTCGCCGTCGGACAATCCCGCCAACTCTGCGGCATCACCATGCCATCCGAACGCCCAGAACATGCGATGAAAGAACAATGGCTCCCGCTTGGCCCAGTCGGGATCATTACCGCGTTCAACTTTCCCAATGCCGTGTGGGGGTGGAACGCGATGCTTGCGGCGATTGGTGGCGATTCTTGCGTCTGGAAACCTTCGCTTCTGGCACCACTGACCGCGATTGCGACCAATGACATCGCTCAGCGTGTGGCATCGGAGATGGGGTACGACAACCTCTTCCAACTTGTCATCGGCACCGACGACATTGTTGGCGAATCCATGATCCGTGATCGGCGATACCCACTGATCTCGGCGACGGGTTCGTGTCGAATGGGTCGTCATGTTGGCTCGGTGGTTGCTGGTCGATTGGGCAAATCGCTCCTCGAACTTGGCGGCAACAACGCGGTCATCATTGAGCCCGATGCGAATCTTGATCTTGCGCTCAAGTCTACCGTGTTTGGTTCTGTGGGCACTGCTGGGCAACGATGCACCTCGACGCGCCGATTGATCCTCCACGAATCCATCGCGGACGATTTCTGCAGCAAGTTAGTCAAAGCCTACGAAACCGTCCGCATCGGTGATCCACTTGACGAAACCACGCTTATGGGCCCGCTGATCAACGAGCAGGCGGTTGCAGGCTATGAGCACGCGGTGAAAACGGCGTGCGAGCAAGGTGCGACCCTGCTCACTGGCGGCTCGCGCGTCACGAATCTTGATGGTGATCTATCCACCGGGCACTTTGTTATGCCTACGATCATCCGGGCGCCCAAGGACAACAACCTCCCCATGGCACTCGAAGAAACCTTCGCCCCGATCCTGTATGTCTTTACCTATAAGACACTCGATCAAGCGATTGAGATGCAGAACAGTGTTGTTCAAGGGCTTTCATCGGCGATCTTCGCTGGCTCATCGAACGCGGCCCAAAGATTCCTCGACCCATGCGGAACGGGTTCGGATTGTGGGCTTGCCTATGTCAATCTTGGCACCTCGGGCGCAGAAATCGGTGGGGCATTCGGAGGCGAAAAAGACACCGGAGGTGGACGAGAATCCGGCTCCGACGCATGGAAGGCGTACATGCGACGCCAGACATGCACCATCGGGTTTGGAGAAACACTTGAACTTGCACAGGGGATCCGCTTTGAGTGAGCGACAGAGCCAATCAAAAATGACCAATACCTTGGTCGATCCCCTCGCCAGCGCAGCGATCGCGCAGGTTGAATCGGGTATGAAGGTCGGGCTCGGTGCCGGTCGAACCGCATCACGGGGGATTGAACTCCTCGCCCAGCGTGTCATTGCTGAAGGACTCGACATTGAATGTGTCGCAGCTTCTGAACGAGCCGAAGACCTCGCCCGCGAAAAGGGGCTCAAAATCATCGACTTCGCCATGATCGAAGAACTCGACATCCTCATCGACGGCGCCGATGCAGTCGATCGTCAGATGCGGGTGATGAAAGGTTCACGCGGCGCGATGACCCGCGAGCGCATCCTCTGTTGGGCATCCAAGCTGAACATCTTTATGGTCGACGCCAACAAAGTTGCTCCAATCCAGATCGGCACCGACACCCCGCTTCCGATTGCCATTATGGCTTTCGGACTCGTCTCGACCCGCAAAGCACTCCGCCACATCGGAATCAACGGCGTCATCCGCCAAGACATGAACGGCCAACTCTTCATCACCGACAACGGCAACCTCGTGCTCGACGCCACGCTCAACGGCTCAGAAAACCTTGCCCAACTCACCAAAGAACTCAACGACATCCCCGGCGTGATCGACCACGGGCTTTTCATCGACGAAGCCGACATCATCCTCATCGAAAATGAAGCCGGCGAAATTGAACGCCTCAACCGTACCGCCCGCTAATCACTTCCTTCCCTGGTGGCACAGGCATCCCCTCTGTGTTCTTCATCTTTCATCTCGCATTCAACGAGCCGCAACGGTGAGGGAGCGTTTTTTCCTATTCTGGGTGCCCTGTCGGATCCGTCTTCGGATACTTCAGGCGAATACCCTAATCTCCCGAAGGAGCATCGGAATGCTCCATCGGGCCACCCGCCCTCTATTTTCCTCGGGAGAACGGGCTTCCAGCCCGTTTCTTTCTGAATCACAACACAAGAAAACGGGCTGGAAGCCCGTTCTACCAAAGAGCCACCAGGCACAGCTTAGAAACTATCTCAAAACGGTCAATCGTTGAAGTCTTCTGTACCAGATCAGGATACAAGCGAGTTTGATCGAAGCGAGGTCGTTCGATGACTTCTTCGCATAACGCACCAAAATACCACGCCATT
>Ga0256839_1000953_pt1 | contig 36454 bp, 31 predicted proteins | sample 354166metaG_FD_185968 | JGI IMG/M metagenome (GOLD analysis project Ga0256839, IMG submission 185968) | Hydrothermal vent microbial communities from Mid Atlantic Ridge, Atlantic Ocean - 354-166 | ecosystem: Environmental > Aquatic > Marine > Hydrothermal vents | place: Atlantic Ocean: Mid...
GGCACGGGGCTGGGGCTTTACCTTACGAAAAAGCTCGCCACGGAGGTGCTGGGAGGCTCTGTATATGCAGAGAGCACATACGGAAAGGGCAGCACGTTTGTGCTTCTCGTGCCAAAAGAGATATAATTTCAGAATGGTTTTTTGTTTTACCTTTGAGACTGATAAACAGGCATAAATCAACAGGCGGGAAAGGGCTCGATGTGCTGACAATACCGGGTTACAGGGTGCTGGAGGAAATCCACGAGGATTCCTGCTCCCTGTATTACAGGGCGGACAGGATTAATGACAATCTGCCGGTTGTCCTCAAGATTCTGAAAAAGGGGCTTGATCGCACGTCTTTTACAGCGAGATACCGCCATGACCTTGAGATCAGCGGTTCACTGCATACAGGCAGTATTGTAACACTGCATGCACTTGAAAAAGCCCACGGGCTGCCGGTCCTTGTGCTTGAGGATTTCGGCGGAATCCCGGTGAAAAAGCTCATACCGGAGACAGGGCTGACCATGGATGAAGCCATCCCCCTTGCCGCAAAGGCCGCCGGCATACTTGGTGAGATTCACCACAGGAACATAATACATAAAAATATCAGTTCCTCATGCTTTGTATTCAACCGGGAAACCGGATGCCTGAAAATCTCCGACTTCGGTATTTCGACGGTGCTCATACGCGAGGCTCCGGCCGTCACCGAAGTGGATATCACGGGAAGCGCACTGGCCTACATCTCTCCCGAGCAGACAGGAAGGATGAACCGTTCACTGGACTACCGCACGGACATTTACTCGCTCGGCGTCACCCTTTATGAGTGGTTCACCGGGAGGCTTCCCTTTGAAAGCGAAGATCCCCTGGAGCTTGTACATTGTCATATGGCCAAACAGCCCGCGCCTCCCCATCAAATTAATGCCTCTGTCCCCGAGGCCGTTTCAGCCGTTGTCATGAAACTGCTGAGCAAGGCGCCCGAGGACCGCTACCAGAGCGCGCTCGGCCTGCAGGCGGACATGGAGGAATGCCGCAGGCAGCTTCAGGAGACGGGACATATTAAATGGTTCTCCCCAGGGAGATTCGATATATCAGAAAGACTGAACATCACCGAAAAACTCTACGGCAGGAAGCGTGAAATCTCTTTCCTGCTCAGCGCGTTTGACCGCGCAAGCCGGGGGCATATGGAGATACTTCTTGTTTCCGGGTATCCGGGGATCGGAAAATCGGCGCTTGTCAATGAGGTTGGAAAACCGATCAGACTGAGAAAGGGATACTTCATATCAGGGAAGTTCGACCAGCTCCGGAAAAATATCGCCTACAGCGCCATTGTGGAAGCATTCCGCGACCTTATAAGGCAGTTGCTGGGGGAGGATGAACAAAGCCTGAAAAGATGGCGGGAAGAACTGCTGTCGGTCCTTGCTCCCAACGAAGGAATCATTATCGACCTGATTCCCGAGGTTAAGCTCATTCTCGGCTCACGGGAACCTGTTCATGAGCTCGGTCCACTCGAGACACGCAACAGGTTCAATATCGTGTTCCTGGATTTCCTGAAAATCTTCACCCGCAGGGAGCACCCCCTTGTTCTATTCCTTGACGACCTGCAGTGGGCGGATTCAGCGAGTCTTGAGCTTATAGAGCTTATCGCCGCTGATAACAGGGCGAATCATTTTTTGCTGATCGGCGCATACCGGAGCAACGAGATGGATGAGACACATGCGGCCATGGCCGCCATGGAGAGAATCAGGAAGGCCGGGGGTTCGATTCATAATATCACCCTTCCACCCCTTGACATGGAGGATATAAGTCATCTGATCGCCGACACACTGAACCTGGAAGGGGATGACGTGGCTTCGCTGGTGGATGCAGTCTACAGAAAAACGGAAGGCAACCCCTTTTTCACAAAGATATTTCTTCATTCCCTTTATGACAAAAAGATACTGCACTTCAGCCATGATGCCGGATGGCAGTGGGATGCGGATGAGATCAAACGCATGGAGGCCACCGAGAACGTTATCCGGCTCATGATCGACCGCATCAATTCCCTCCCGGGGGCCGCACGCGAGATGCTGAAGATATCCTCATGTCTCGGCAATACCTTCAACCTTGAGTATCTGGTGATCATTACCGGAAAGACAAGAGAGGAGATACTGTCGGACATGCAGTCCGTATTGACCGCAGGAATGGTGATCATGCAATCGGAAAATTCCTGCCGCTTTGTACACGACAGCATACAGGAGGCGGCTTATTCCCTGATACCCGGTGAAAGCAAGCCGGCAGTACACCTCATGATAGGGCAGGCCCTGCTCAACGGCACCAGTGAAGATGAGCTGGACCGGAGACTCTTCGTGATCACGGAACAGCTCAATGCCGGACACGGGCTGATGGAGAGCGAGTCCGACAGGGTGAGACTCGCGGAGCTGAACCTGAGAGCCGGCAAAAAGTCGAAGTCCTCGGCGGCGTTCGAGGAGAGCCTGCGCTATCTGAAGACGGCGTCCGCCATGCTGCCCGGAAATTCCTGGGACAGGCATTTCAGGCTGACCATGGATATTTATACTGAAAGGGCGGAGGCGGAATATTTAAACACCAATTTCGAGGCCGCGGAGGAGCTCTTTGATATTATCATCGCCAGGACCGGAGACCCTGTCAAGAAGACCAGGATATATGAGATCAAGATAGACCTCTACACAATGCAGAACAAATTCCCCGAGGCGGTATACATCGGCCTCAAGGCGCTGGAGATGCTGGGTGTGAACCTTCTGAAAGATCCCTCCCCTTCGCTGTTTATTGAAGAGATAAACAAGATAAGGTCATCCGTCGGAGACACCGGAATCAGGGAACTGATAAACCTTCCTGTTCTTACTGACCCGTACAGGGCGGCGGCAATGCGCATACTTCTGCATACATGGACGCCGGCATATGTCGGGGTCGCGGAGCTGGCCCCGATCCTGGTCGCAAAGATGACAAGCCTCTCTCTGGAGCACGGTCATACGCCGGCTTCATCTCTTGCCTACAGTTGTTACGGCGCATTGCTGGCGGGGGTGTTATCTGATTTTGACTCCGCCTATGAATTCGGCCTCCTTTCACGGAAACTTATGGACAAGTTCAATGCCGTGGATATGAAATGCAGAATATTTTTCAATATCGCGGTGTTTATCAATCACTGGAAAAAGGGGATGCGGTCAAGCCTGGATTATCTGGAGAAGGGATACCAGGACGGATTCAGACGAGGCGACCTGCAGTTTGCATCATACAGCATCAACCATTACCAGATATTGTCGATACTTGCCGGAAAGAAACTCGATGATGTCGAGAGTTGTTTCGACAGGCTGTACGGCCGGATGTTGAAGGCCAAACAGGAGGATGCCATACTGTGGTTCAGGATGTTCAGGGAGTTTCTCCTGAACCTGAAGGGCGGGCCTGAGAACAGGCTCAGGCTTGCCGGACGTGAATTCAGTGAAGACAATGTCCTGCATATCTGGGTCAGGGCGAATAACCTGACCACTTTGTCAGGTTTATATATCGTAAAGGCCATCCTGTGTTATCTCTACGGAGAGTATCGCGGCGCGCTTGACTGCTCAGTGAAGGCGAAGGAATATATCAAGGGCATAACGGGCATGGCCCTTGTGCCTGTGCACAATTTCTTTCATTCGCTTACACTGGCCGCGCTTTGCCGGGGTGCGCAGCAGCCTGAGCGGAACAACTATCTGGAGCAGATCAGCAAAAATCAGGAAACCATGTCCGTATGGGCTGAAAACTGCCCTGAAAACTACAGGTCCAAATACCTCCTTGTGGAGGCCGAGGTATCCGCGATTCTCGATCCCGGCACAGGTGAAGCTGAAAAGGCTTTTGACGAGGCCGTAAAGATCGCGGCCGGCAGTGAAAACCTCTTTGACCTGGCGCTTGCCAACGAACTGGCGGCCGTGTTCCGTCTGAACAACGCCGATAAGGAACAAGCCTCATATTACATGAACGAGGCATACAATACTTACAGGTTGTGGGGGGCGCACGGGAAGGCAAAAGACCTTGAGGAAAGATATGCTCACCTGATGAAACCGCAGGTGGTTCATAATGCCTCCGCTGAAACAGCCTCCGCGCCGCATGAACTCCTGGACATAAACACTGTAATAAAGGCATCGCAGGCCATATCCGGCGAGATAAATCTGGATAAGCTGATAGCCAAGATGATGGGGATAATCATCGAGAACGCCGGTGCGCAGAAGGGATTTCTTGTGCTTGAAAAAAACGACGCACTCTATATAGAAGCCTCGGCTGATGTGGATTCGGACAAGATCGAGGTGTTGCAGGCTGTGCCGGTTGACAACAGCCCCGACCTCTCGGAGGCGATTGTCCGCCAGGTATTCAGGACAGGTGACAACGTCCTGCTCAACAATGCCTCTGAAGAGGGCGTCTTTGTTTATGACCCCTACATTGTCAGGAACATGCCGAGATCGATACTCTGCACGCCCATCCGTCACAAGGATCACATAATGGGCGTGCTGTACCTTGAGAACAACCTCGCCGCCGACGTGTTCACGGAAGACCGTATCGAACTGCTCAATGTCCTGCTCGCCCAGGCGGCCATTTCGCTTGACAACGCGAGACTGTTCGAGGAGCGCAAGAAATCCGAGGAAGAGCTTGAGAGGCACCGTCTGCATCTTGAGGAGCTGGTGAGGGAGCGGACGAGGGAACTGGAGGCGAAGACGGAGAACCTGAAGAGGTCGGAGCAGACGCTCATATATCTTCTTGAGGATGTAAACGAGATCAGGGCGGATCTTGAGAGGGCCAACGAGAAGCTGAAGGAGCTTGACCGTCTGAAGTCGATGTTCATAGCGTCGATGTCGCATGAGCTGAGGACGCCGCTTAATTCGATAATCGGGTTTACGGGGCTGGTGTTGCAGGGGATGGCCGGAGAGATCAACGATGAGCAGAGGGATCAGCTGCAGAGGGTTTATGCGTCGGCGAAGCATCTTCTGCTGCTCATCACGGATGTGATAGACATATCGAAGATCGAGGTTGGGGAGATCGAGGTGTTCGTGGAGGAGTTTTCGCTTGAGGAAGTTATTAATGATGCGGTATCGAGTCTGAGGACGCAGATAGATGACAAGGGTCTTGATGTGGAGGTGGATGTAGCGCCTGAGATTCGGCTGAGGACGGACAGCAGGAGGCTTTTGCAGTGCATACTGAACTATCTCAGCAATGCGGTGAAGTTTACGGAGGAGGGAGGGGTGCGCATAATGGCGCGGCGTGTCAAGGGTCCCGGGACCCGGGGGCTGGAGTCCGAGAAACCCGGGACGCGGAAGCCGCAGCCTGTAACGGAGGATTTCGTGGAGATAGCCGTAACCGACACGGGGATAGGGATAAGGGAGGAAGAGCTGCCGAAGCTGTTCAATTCCTTTGTCAGGCTTGAGTCGCATTTAAAGATCATAACGCCGGGCACGGGGCTGGGGCTTTACCTTACGAAAAAGCTCGCCACGGAGGTGCTGGGAGGCTCTGTATATGCAGAGAGCACATACGGAAAGGGCAGCACGTTTGTGCTCAGAATACCGGAGGAACTCGACCCCCTTCATCTGAAAGGTTTATCAAGCCTTGAATAGTATTCCAGCTCGAGAAGCCGTATCTTTGTCTTTATCCCTGATGAGTATCCGCCGATCGAGCCGTCCGATTCAATAACCCTGTGGCAGGGGATGACTATGGGTATGGGGTTCTTTGAAAGCGCCCTGCCCACGGCGCGGGCTGCTCCGGGCCTGCCGATCTTTTCCGCAACCTGCTTGTAAGTCATCGTCTCGCCGAATGGTATCTTCCTGACGGACAGCCAGACCTCTTTTTCAAAATCCGTTCCGGTCAGGAATCTTGTCTTCTGGCTGAAATCGCCTTTTACGCCCTTGAAATACAACGTCAGCTCTTCTATGAACCCTGCCGGCGCCGTGCCTTTTTTAAAGGGAATACCGGAAGGTTTTCTGAAAGATATGCCCGAAAGATACCTCCCCGAAAAGACCAAGTATACCGGTCCCACCGGTGAGTCGAAGATGTCGTAGAATGCAGAAGGCCTGTTCACTTCCCGGTTCATCAGGTCTGGACCCTTTTCACCTCTATCACACCGTTTATCTGCGACATTTTCCTGACAGTCTGATCTAACTGCTGTTTGTCCCTGATGTCGAGGATAAAGTTGAACAGCGCCTGTTTCTCGTGGGTTGCGGAGGCCTCAAGGTGGTTTATGTTGACATTGTTCGTTGATAAAACAGCGCTTAATTCCGCGAGCACCCCGCGCTTGTCCACCGTGAGAACCTGCACCTTGACGGCGTATGCGGCCTCCCCGTCACCGGACCATTCCACTTCAACAAGGCGGTCCGAATCGATTGTGTGCGTATCGAGCGTCGGACACCTGACAGTGTGTATGGATACGCCCCTGCCCCTCGTGACAAAGCCGACCACCTTTTCACCCGGCAGCGGATAACAGCACCTCGCCCGGTGAAACATTATATTGTCAACGCCCCTGATTGTTATGCCCCTGCTTTCTTCGGGCCTGCCGGAGGTTTCTTTCTTTGCAGGCGTTTTCTGCTCCGCCTCCGTCCCGGGCAGTAGCCTGCCTATGATCTTGTGGACGGAAAGCCTTCCGTATCCGATGGCTACAAACAGGTCTTCATGGGTTTTTATCCTGCTGTGCGGTCCGGCCGCCGCGGCGAGTATATCCTTTGATCTCGCCAGCGAAGGGCTCAGTCCGTGTCTCCTGAGGGCCTTTTCAAGGAGTTCTTCGCCGAGCATGAGGCCTTTCTCCCTTTCTTCCACCCTGAGCCACTGCTTAATCCTCGCCTTGGCTTTCTGTGTCTTTACGAACTTGAGCCAGTCCCTGCTCGGGGCGTGACCGCCGGATGTTATTATCTCGACCGTATCGCCGTTCTGAAGCTTGTACCTCAACGGCACGATACGCTTGTTGACCTTGGCGCCGGTGCACTGGTGCCCCACCTCGGTATGTATGTTATATGCAAAATCAACGGGTGTCGCATCCTGGGGAAGCTCCACTATATCGCCCTCCGGAGTGAATACGTAAACAACGCCGGGCAGGATATTGCCTTTTACCGCCTCGAGAAATTCCTTTGCATCCGGCGTGTCTTTCTGTGACTTCACCAGTTCCCTCAGCCATGAGAAGTACTTTTCATCCACTCTTTCGGAATGATCCTGCTCCTTGTACTTCCAGTGGGCGGCGATGCCCTCTTCGGCGATCCTGTCCATTTCCTCCGTCCTTATCTGGAATTCGACCCTCTCGCCCCTCGGGCCTATAATCGTTGTATGGAGCGACTGGTACAGATTGGACTTGGGCGCGCCGATGAAATCCTTGAACCTGCCCGGAACCGGCGTCCACAGCGAATGGATAAGCCCCAGGATGGCATAGCAATTGGCCTGCGTATCCGTGATTATCCTCATTGCTATTACGTCATACACCAGCTCAAAGGGTATTTTCTGTTTCTGCATCTTCTGGTATATCCCGTAATAGTGTTTTACCCTGCCCGATATCTTCCCGGGGATGGATGCCGCCTTCAAATGGGCCTCCACTATCTTTATCAGCTCGTTCAGATACCCTTCCTGCTCCTCTCTCTTTCTGGCGACCTTCTGCACGAGCTGGTTATAGAAATCCGGCTTGAGAAACTTGAAGCTCAGGTCTTCAAATTCGGACTTCAGCCAGCCGATACCGAGCCGGTTTGCAAGCGGGGCGTATATCTCCAGGGTCTCAAGGGCTATCTTCTCCCTTTTCTCGGGCGGGAGGTACTCGAGTGTGCGCATGTTATGCAGCCTGTCGGCGAACTTGATGAGTATGACCCTCATATCCTCTGCCATTGCAAGGAACATCTTCCTGAAATTCTCGGCCTGCGCGTCCTCGTTTGTCCGGAACTCCATCTGGCCGAGTTTTGTGAGGCTCTCGACGAGAAATGCAATATCGTCCCCGAACAGTTCTTTTATATCCTGAACAGTCGTCTCCGTGTCTTCAATGGTGTCGTGCAGGAGCCCGGCGGCTATGGTATTCGTGTCCATCCGCATTTCACATAAAAGCGCTGCTACGGCAAGGGGGTGTTCTATGTAGGGCGCCCCGCCCTTTCTCCTCTGCCTGTAGTGAGCCTCGTTGGAGAAGGCGTAGGCCCTGCGCAGGAGGTCGGCGTTGCCTTCGGGGTTATATGAAAAAACGCGGTCTATCAGGGCGTCGACCGTATTTATATCTCTCAGTACGACCATGATTTATTATACAACTTTTCAAATCTCAAGTTTCAAACTCCGCAGGGGCTCATCATCCGGTTTTCAGGATCATCCGTCACTATGGTGTTCAGCCTGTTTTTTGCTGCTATTCCAAATAGTTCCCGGTATCCTGCCGGCGTATTAAGGGTGTCACCCTGAATTCTGCCTCAGGCCCTCCCGGGTGTTTGTGCGGCTTTATCAGAGTCGGAGGGAAATCAGGGGAATTTAATGTTCCGCCATTAATGCTGCACGAGCGGGGAGGCGGCTGTTTTTATGCCACTGTAAGGTTGCTGCCGTTATGAAACAGGGGGGGAGACGGTGATCAGCAGCAGCTTCCTCCAGCGTCACTCTCCTCCGGGGCACGTGCAGGCGTACAGGGAAACGGTCCATAGTGGACCGCCCGGTCCCCCGAAACCTTGAAATGCCGCGCAAAACGGGTTTCGCTCAGCATCGAGGCCGTGTTGCCGCATACGAGTGCCGGCTTCCCGGTAATAAACCTGTGGTGGTCATCAAGATCAAAGGCATGCGGACGTCCGGGAACGGTTCCGAGATAGACCGCTGTCTGCCCGTAATCCTCGCAGGCGTCTTCAAGGCTGTCCAGTTTAAAGGCGCGTATCGTCATGGTAAAAAAATCGATCATCCCCACCTTTGCCTCCACTTCCCGGTTCTCAATGGCAATCCTTTTGCCTGACACCACCCGGTAGTCCGGACAACCGATATCCCTTAACAATCTCCTGAAGTCCCCTGTGTACATTGCGCCTCCAAGACATTCGGCGTGGAGCAGGGAATCATTCGTCAAGTGCTCCGGCACTCTCCTTCCTGAAAAAACATCGGAGAAGCAGAGTTCACCGCCCGGTTTCAGTATGCGGAAGATCTCCGAAAACACCGCTCTCTTGTCGGGAGAGAGATTGATGACACAATTTGATATCACCACATCGACCGAACAGTCTTCAATCCCGGCTGTTCCCAAATCTTCAATAAGCCCTCTCCTGAAGTCCACGTTCGGTTTTTCATAACCGAATCTCTTCATCTGTGCGTCAAGGTGTCTCCGTGCAATCTCAAGCTGTTCATGAGCCACGTCAACACCGATGACGAACCCCTTCGGCCCTACAAGGCGGGATGTTACATACACATCCCGCCCGGCGCCGCATCCCAGGTCAAGAACCACACACCCCTCGACTGCATCGGGGATGGGAGATCCGCATCCGTAAACCCTTGTAAGGATTTCTTCATCAATATTTTTTTCTATGGCGCGGATATAGGGAGACAATGTCTCATCAGTGCACTTGCACGTACTCGTCTTAAGGTCTGTTTTATCCCGCAATGTCTTGCCGTAATACTCTTTGACAAATTCCGTTTTTTCTGAAATATGTTTCATGATATTCTTCCCCGAAAATTTTCCCGTGGATTCACGATGCATACCGCATCTCGACCCTGCACGCCCATCCTAACGGTTGCATAACATCCCGTACTTCTTTTTTATGCAACTGTTAAGGAAGGTTTCAATTGTTATATAAGAGGCTCTTGCAAAAGCCCTCCGTCCGTCACCTGCAGCGGAGAGAGATGTCTTATAACTCATCTGTACCAAAAGATTTTTCCCTCCGGTCGAAATGACATATACGGGCATTTTCATACTTTTGCGAAAGGCTCAAAGGTTTTACGCCGGACTCTCCTGGCTGCTTATGCAACATTAAGGGTTATTCTTCCCTGTCTATTGTTGCCTTGAACGGTCCCGCCTTTTCCACCGCCTCAATGAGTGTGCTGTCCGCAACCGAACCCTCCACGATAACACGGGCCTTGTTATCTTTGCGGGACACTTCCACATCCCTGACACCTTTGATCTGTGTCAAAGACTTCCTGACCGCAATGGGGCAGAGTTCGGTGGACATCCCTTCTATATCCATCACCACGCTCCGCTCCGCCGCCTTTGCATGAACCGCGGTTCCGGCCACGATCAGCAAAGCCGCAAGCACAATCAGACTCTTTCTGAACATCACAGCCTCCTGTTTTTGTTGCAATCCGGCACCTATCCGTAGATCCAGATGACAACCTTCTGAAACGACACGGCAAAGACCAGCGTCACAACGGCCGCCCAGAATATTCCGCGCGCAATCCTTTGCGCCCGCGGGTCCTCAACACAGGCGCAATCCGGTTTTTTCAGGTACAGTTTCCAGAAAGAATACCCCAGCATCAAAAATGCCGCTCCCAGCAGGTACGGCTTCAACGGCATCAGGAACGACAGCTTTCCAAGAAATCCCGCCGATGCGCCGAAGACAATAAAGATCACCGGCCCGATACATGAGGATGCCGCCAGAAGTGATGCCAGTATGGTTCCGAGACCCGATATGCTTTCCTTTTTCATTCAAACCCCAATCCCCCTTCCTCCCATCATGCCAATGGGAGGTGAGGGGATGCATAAAAAACTACCTGGCGCCCACACCTTGGGCGCAGCGGAAGCTGAATCAGTTGAAATGCGCCGCCTGGTCCACGTGCTCCTTGTTCGCCGTGCGCAGAAGCTCGGGGTGCTTGCTCCATGAACCTCCGCGGACGATCCGGTGTGTGCCGGTCTCAGGCCCCTCTGGATTTCTGTAAGGACTGTTCTTGTAATAATTCACGTCATACCAGTCCGCTACCCACTCCCACTGGTTTCCTGCCATGTCCATCACACCATACGGGGAGGCGCCGTCCGGGAAGCTTCCGACAGGCGCGGCATACTCATAGCCGTCCAGCATGCCGTCGGCTCCCTTGCCGTAATTTGCGCGGATTTTCCCCCCGACATCCGGATATACATTGCCCCATGGGAATATCCTTGCATCCGTTCCCCTTGCGGCTTTCTCCCATTCCGCCTCTGTAGGCAGGCGCTTTCCGGCCCATTCGCAGTAAGCTGCAGCATCGTTCCAGCTCACCTGGGCCACCGGATAATCCCACAGGCCCTCATCCTCGACGCTGTACCACTTGCCTTTGTAATCCGCGCCGTTGGGATGAAGCCAGTTCATGGAGCCGTCTTTTTTCGTAACACCTGTGATCTTGTAAAAGCCGGACCATATCCATGCAAGCGCCGTCTTCGTTTTCTCGGCGTCGGTTATATAACCTGTCTCCTGCACGAATTTTCTGAACCGGGCATTGGTTACTTCATACTTGTCGATATAATATGCGTCGAGATAAACCTTGTGCTGAGGCATCTCATCTGTGTAGAATTTCTCCCTGTCACACTGTATGCCCGGATTGTATTCCCTCGATTCCTCGCACATCCTCATGGCATCATCCGCATCCTTTTCAGTAGAGCCCATGAGGAACTCACCGGCAGGGATCAGCACCATCTCGGCCCCGTCCCTGCCTGTAATGGTCAGCGGCAGGTCATCCGCCGCGGCAGGTGCACGGCTAACCGCAAACGCCGCCAGCGCCGCCAGTACAACAGCAAGCAGTCGCTTCTTTTTCATCATTGCCTCCCTTCACGCTTGAATTTCCGGACTTCTTTTTTTTCTTTCTCCGGATTAAATGCCCGCCGGCCTCGCCTCCCTTCATCCTGCGCAATCCTTCTTTATGGACGTCCTCGCGGGAGCGGATGACGACGGGATAGCTCCCGGATATAAAGCGGAACAGTTCCCTGACCAGCCGTGGACGGGTAAGATAGTAGCACCGCAGGGCGCCGTCTTCATAGAAATCCACCACCTCTATCCTTCTCAGGGCGGAGAGATGCTGCGATACATTGGACTGGCGGATCTCCAGCAGGTCCTGGATATCCGTCACACATTTGGCCCCCTTGGAAAGCTCGTGCATTATCATGAGACGCGTTGGATGGCTCAGCAGCTTGAGTATCTCGGCCTTCTTACGGTAATCGAGATCTTTCATGATCGTTTCTCCTTTGCCGCTGCAGGCGGTGTTGTTCGTTTGGAGGAATCAGTATATTCCAGTATTCGAATATTACAATAAACAAGATGATTCCGTCAAGGAGCGGGTGTTGCTTTTTATGCGCTGCTATAACATATAAATAATTATTTATATGTTATAATGCATATTCTTGATTTAACCGGAAATTTTCGGTTATAATGGTTTTATCATATAAAATAATATCTATATATCCGGGGAGGGCTTTATGGAGAGGCTTTTACTGATCTTCAAGGCGTTATCGGAAGAGACGAGGCTGAAGATACTCGGGCTCCTCAGAAACGGGGAATTATGCGTCTGTGACATTACCGCCGTCCTGAACATGACGCAACCAAACATATCATTTCATCTCGGCCTGCTTAAGGAGGCCGGCCTGATAAAGGACAGGCGGAACGGGCGGTGGATTCATTACTCGCTGGACGAATCCGATATGTTTGTAAGATTCCTGCTGCTCGGGATATTTGAAAAAACCGGCGGCATGTCCGGCGTGAAGATCAAAAGGAAAAGAAAGTGCTGAAGGACGCGGAAGGAACATGACTTCAGAACATGGCGCAAAGAATCTGTCTTTTCTGCATCGTTACCTGACCCTGTGGATTTTTCTTGCCATGGCCGCGGGGGTGGGAGCCGGCTGCCTGTTACCCGGGGTGGAGCCGTTTATCAACTCCTTCCGGACGGGCACCACAAACATTCCCATCGCCATCGGGCTTATACTCATGATGTACCCGCCGCTTGCCAGGGTGCGGTATGAAGAGCTCGGAGGGGTGTTTAAGGACAAAAAGGTTCTCGGCCTGTCACTGATCCAGAACTGGATAATCGGCCCGGCGCTCATGTTTTTTCTGGCTATCGTCTTTCTGCATAATTACCCTGAATACATGGCGGGGCTCATAATGATCGGGCTTGCGCGCTGCATCGCCATGGTGATTGTATGGAGCGACCTTGCGTGCGCCGATGCGGAATACACCGCAGGGCTTGTGGCCTTTAATTCAGTGTTCCAGGTTCTCTTTTACTCTGTCTATGCATATGTCTTCATAACCGTCATGCCTGCATGGTTCGGCCTCAGGGGCGCGACAGTGGAGGTGACGATGGGACAGATTGCAGAGAGCGTGTTTATTTACCTCGGCATACCTTTTATCGCGGGGATAATCACTCGTTTCGCGATGATAAAAACCAGGGGTGTCTCCTGGTATGAACGGGTATTTATCCCGCGCATCAGTCCGCTCACCCTTATCGCCCTGCTTTTCACCATTGTCGTCATGTTTTCCCTTAAAGGCAATGTCATTGTGGATCTTCCGCTTGATGTGATCAGGGTAGCCGTGCCGCTTCTTGTTTATTTTGTGGCGATGTTTTTTGTATCATTTTACATGGCAATGAAACTGGGAACGGACTATCGGAAGTCCGCTTCCCTGTCGTTCACCGCCGCGAGTAATAATTTCGAGCTTGCCATTGCCGTGGCCGTGGCCGTTTTCGGAATAGATTCCGGCGCCGCTTTCACGGCTGTTATAGGCCCGCTGGTGGAAGTGCCCGTGTTGATCGGCCTGGTGAATGTTGCCCTGTATTTTCAGAAAAAGTCCTTTACGGCGCAGCATTGCCGTGTGAACGGAGTTGATCCACTGTGATGAAAAAGAAAAAGGTGATGTTCCTGTGCACCGGCAACTCCTGCCGTTCCCAGATGGCCGAGGGGTTTGCAAGGAGATTCTGCAGGGGCCTGATTGAACCGTACAGCGCGGGGCTTGCGCCTGCCGGCGTTAATCCCAGGGCCGCGGCCGTCATGAAGGAAGCGGGCATTGACATATCGGGTCAGACATCAAAGGCGATTGACAGGGGCCTGCTCGTGCGTATGGATATTATCATAACCCTTTGCGGGCATGCAGAGGCGCTGTGCCCCGCAACGCCGCCGGGGATAAAAAGAATACACTGGCCCATTAAAGACCCTGTAGGCACCGTGGGCACGGAAGAAGAGATCATGGACGCATTCAGAGAGGTGCGGGATGAGATAAAAGAAAAGGTGAAGTCCCTTTGTGCAGGTATGGATGCTTCTCGGGATTCATACCGCGGACTCTTCCTGCCCGGTCTGCAACGTTAAGGCTTACTCCGTCTTTTCTTCGTCCTCTGCCCAGCAGGCCGCCTCTTTCTGAAGCCTTTCCCACTCCCTGTCAACATATTCCTGCGCCCGCTCTATCATCCATTCATTGCCGGGGGCAAACATGTGCTTGAACCTCCCCTGGCCCTTGAGAAAATCGGTAACGGGTTTCTTCTCCCTGGGCCTGACCGTGATTCTCGTCACGCCGTTTTCTATCTCGTACAACGGCCAGTAGCAGGTGTCGACCGCCAGTTTGCTCAGCATTATTGCATCATCGGTCCTGGACCGCCAGCCGCGGTTGCATGGCGCAATGATGTTTATGAATTTCGGTCCCTTTATCTCAAAGGCCTTTCTCACCTTTTTCATCAGGTCCATCCAGTGTCCCGGGGATGCCTGGGCTGCATAGGGGATATTGTGCGCCGCCATTATCTTTGTCAGGTCTTTCCTGTTCTGCGGCTTGCCGGGTATTACATCTCCGGCAGGGCATGTCGTGGTATTCGCCCCGAAAGGCGTGGCGCTTGAGCGCTGAATGCCCGTATTCATGTAGGCCTCGTTGTCATAACAGATATACAGCATGTCGTGCCCGCGCTCCATTGCGCCGGAAAGGCTCTGAAACCCGATGTCGTATGTGCCGCCGTCTCCGCCGAATGCTATGAACTTGACCTGCCGGTCATCGATCCTGCCCTGCCTTACCAGTGACCTGTACATGGCCTCCACTCCGGATATGGTCGCCGCTGCATTCTCGAACGCGCTGTGTATCCATGGTATCTTCCATGCCGTATACTCGGATATGCATGAGGATACCTCGAGGCATCCCGTGGCATTGGATGCAATAACAGGATAGTCGGTGGCCATAAGCACCTGCTTGACAACTATGGGCGCTCCGCAGCCCGCACACATCCTGTGCCCGTATGCAAACCTGTCTTCCTGCCTTGAAATCTCTTTTAATCTAAGCGGTATTGTTGTCATTTCATTCCCTCACTCTAATTATTTCAGTGTCCGTGTCTGTAAACAGTGTCAGTTTTGAAAAAGAAATTTTTTCATTTGTTGCCTGCACGTGCACTAATCACCGACACCGCGTTATTCTCTCAGACCTATATAGTCTTTTAAGGTGTGTACTTTGCCGGTTTCGGCAATACCGACCAGTTCGTCGAGCACCTTCTCCGCCTGGTTGGGCATGTAATCCCTTCCGCCGAGACCGTATATCCTGTTTATCATGGGAGGCTTTCCATCCATGGACATAACGGCTCCGCAGATTTCCGAGAACAACGGGCCGTAGCCGCCGAAGGAATCCGCCCTGTCCAGAACGGCTATAGCCTTTAAGTGGCTTAGTGCGGCAGCCACCTCTTCATACGGAAACGGCCTGAACATCCTCGGCTTAAGGAGGCCCGCCTTGATTCCTTTAGACCTGTAACTGTCCACCACGTCTTTTGTGGTTCCCGCAGCCGAGTTCAGTATGACAATGGCTATCTCGGCATCATCAAGCCTGTATGTCTCGAAAAGACCGTATTTCCTGCCGCTGAGTTTTTCAAAATCGGCTGCAACCTCAAGCACTACGTTCTTTACCCTTGTCATGACCTCATGCTGGGCCCTCTTGTATTCATGGTAGAGGTCCGTCAGTATCAACGGCCCGTAGCTCTTGGGATTGTCGATATCGAGGAGGGGATTGACCGGCATGTATTCACCGACAAAATTTCTGACCTCGGCATCTTCAAGATATTCCACCCTCTCTATCGAGTGACTGACGATAAAGCCGTCCATGCATACCATTACAGGAAGCCTTATATCCGGATGCTCGCCGATCCTGAACGCCTGTATGGCATTGTCGTACGCTTCCTGAGCGGTCTCGGAATAGAGTTGTATCCAGCCTGAATCCCTTGCACCCATGGTGTCCGAGTGGTCACCGTGGATATTAAGGGGGGCGGACAGCGCCCTGTTCACCACCGGCATGACTATAGGCAGCCTGTCTCCCGCGGCTATAAACAGCATTTCCCACATCAACGCCAGGCCCTGTGAGGATGTCGCCGTTGCAACCCTGCCCCCGGCTGCCGCGGCGCCTATGCAGGCGCTCATGGCGCTGTGCTCGCTTTCAACCAGCACCATCTCGGTGTCGACTTTACCGTCTGATATAAAAGATGAAAATCTCTGCATCAGGTCAGTCGCCGGTGTAATGGGATAGGCAGCGCATACATCAGGGTTGACCTGTCTCAGAGATTCCGCAACCGCTTCATTTCCTGTTACAGCAACTATCTTGCCCATCAGCCGCCCTCCTTTTCCATGACAATAGCCTTGTTGCCCTTCTTGCCCGGGCACTCAAGGGCGCATATGCCGCAACCCTTGCAATAATCATAATTGAAATCCTTCCTTTTGCCGTCTTCCACGATCACCGACATGTCGGGACAGTATATCCAGCAAAAGAGGCATTGTATGCAGTTTTCCTCTATCCACCTGGGCCTCATGGATCTCCATGAGCCTGTCTTGAACTTCGCCGAGCTTCCCGGCTCCAGTATGACAGAGCCTGGCGTGAGAGTCTTCCATAATGGTTCTTTCATCCTTCTCTTACCTCCTCATAGCCGCGCTTCGTTGCATCGAGGTTGCCGTCAATGATCTTCCGGGAAAATTTCTTCCCGAAACTCTTTTCCACGTTTTCAAGGAGTACTTCCATCGATACAATCCCTGTCGCCCTTGAGACGGCGCCAAGCATCGAGGCGTTCGGAAGCGCCCGGCCGATACATTCGAGCGCTATCTTCGTGGCGTCAACAGTGAACACTTTCTGTTCCGGTTTCGCATCGAGCTTTTTCCTTATTTCTCCAGGGTCCTTTGACGTGTTGACGACGAATATGCTGTTGTCCCGGGCGCCCTCGGTGACATTTATCCCGTCGATAAGTGTAGCGTCTGCAATGCAGATTACGTTGGGATGAAGAACAGGACAGTACATTCTTATGATATGATCACTTATCCTGTTATACGCCCTCAGCGGGGCACCCGCCCTCTCAGGGCCGTATTCCGGAAAGGCCTGTACGTGTCTTCCTCCGCTCAGGCATGCATCGGCCAGCACCTTTGCGGCTGTAACCGTTCCCTGGCCCCCCCGGCCGTGCCAGCGAATTTCTATTGTTTTTTCCATCTTGATCCTCCGAAATGCTTCAGGTTATGACACCGTATCAATCAAAGACTCGGACGTTACTATAGCTTAAATTTGATGTTATTTTCAAGCAGATGACCTCTCGTGCCGGCAATCCGCGGTAAAGCGTCCGGCTGAAGCCGCATTGCATCTTTTCTCTGAAACATGTTAAAACCTTAGTATGTCCAAAAAAATCGTCATAGACATTGAAACCATCGGGAAGGATTTCGACTCCTTCGACGAGGCATCCAGGGAGTATATTCTCAAGTTCGCGGAAACAGAGGAAGATATAAAGGCAGCCAAGGAGGGGCTCGGGTTTTCGCCCCTGACCGGTGAGATTGTTGCAATCGGGATGCTCAACCCTGATACGAACAGGGGAGCTGTATATTACCAGTCCCCCGGGGTCACGCAGGAGCCACTTGAAGAGGATGGAATCGAATATGTGCCGGACACCGAGGCAGGGATACTGAGAAGGTTCTGGGATGCGGTGAAGTATTATGACCAGATAATAACGTTCAACGGCAGGGGATTTGACGCCCCGTTTCTCATACTGCGCTCCGCGATCCATAAAATCCAGCCCACCAAGGAACTCATGCCCAACCGTTACAACCTCTCTCATTGCGACCTGATCGACGTGCTGACGTTCTACGGGTCTGTCCGGAAAAAATTCAGCCTCCACATGTGGTGCAGGGCGTTCGGCATAAAGAGCCCGAAAGATGAAGGCGTTACAGGGCACAGGGTTCCGGAACTTTTCAGGCAGCGGCAGTATCTCACGATCGCCAGATACTGCTCTGGTGACCTGCATGCAACAAAGGATCTGTACGAATACTGGGAGAAGTTCGTGAAATTTTCACCGGATGGTTGATGTGTCTGTTTAACGGCTTCCTGACCTGTCAAAACCTTATATAAAGCGATATGGGAGTGTGTTCCCGTTGCCCGGTCATATGTGTTCGTTGGGCATTCATGATAAGAAAAATTTTACTACGGCAGGGTAATATCCACGACCTTGCCGGGCGGTCCGAGTTTGCCGATATCCCTGTTGTTGAAAACAACCCGCGTGCCGCCTGCATTGCCCACCTTGAGGGCAAATCTTTTGTCTGCCGATAAGGTCACTGTCTCACCAGGCCTCAGGAGCCATTCCCTGCGCTTGCCGCCGTCTATGCTCACGGATACCCATGTAAGCTCGACAGCTGTTATTCTGAGGGACAGTCTCTCGTTTTCCGCCGCACGCCCGGACTTTCCGTTCTCCCTGACAAAAGCAGTTTCTGTAACGGGCTGCTCCTCCCCGCCGCGCATGAAAACAAGCGCTGAAACGGCTATAAGCAGAAGGGATGCGGCCACTATCAAGACGGGTTTGTAATTCAGGGCGGTTATTTTTTTCAGGGGAGTGATTATCCTGCCGGCTGTTTCCTTAACCGGTTCTTTTATGTTTCTTATATAAGAAATCGCGGATGCCGGTTTATATTGCGTTCTTTTTGCAGGCGGCTCAGGTTCCCGCGGCTGTTCTGTATCCTCAACGGCGGCGGTTCCCGCAGCGCTCTTATAGAGGTCAAGTATAAAGTCGCTCTCAAGCCCGAGCAGGTTTGCATACAGGCGCAGGTACGCCTTTGTATATATCTCGGCCGGCAGCAGCCTGTAATCATCCTCTTCTATGGCCCTCAGATACTCGACCCTTATTTTCAGGGCCCTTGCAATACCCTTGAGGGACTTCTTCTGTTTCTTTCTCTCCGTTTTTAAAACGCTGCCGGGTGTATCCATGATAAATCGAAAAATAAACCTTACAGCGGCATGGAAAACACCGCATGCCGGCAGGGGGAGCCGGAGGTTTTACGCCGGGCTTTCCTGCCGGCCTATGCCACATTAAGGCTAATACTTCAGACGTTCCATCAGTTCCAGGGCCTCCCCGCCCCTCCGGGTGTCCTTATCCTGTTCCGCCACTATGCTGAAATGTTTCAGCGCCCTGGCCTTGTCGCCCCTTCTCATGTAGATATTGGCAAGCTCCCAGTGTGCCTCCGTATAACCGGGCGCGATGCCTATCGCTTTTTTGAATGCATCTATTGCAGCCCCATCATCATGGAGCTTTACATAAACGAGGCCGAGGATATAAAGCGCGGACGGGAAAACAGGGTTCCTGAGCAGGGCCTCTTTCACGGCCTTTTCCGCATTCTTATAATCGCCTTTTTTGTAATAGGCGTATCCCATGTTGGAATATGCCCATGCTGGGGTCCGGTATACAGGGTTGTTCAGCGCCGCCTTAAAGCATTTGACGGCCTCATCCCAGTCGCCGGTCTCCACGTAAACCACGCCGAGATTGTTCAGCGCCTCGGAATAGTCCGGGTCTATTGATATGGCCTGTTTGTAATATTTTACGGCATCGTCGTATTTTTTATACCTGGCGCTTATGAATCCGAGATAATTGTAGGACTCCTTGTTCCTGGGGTCCAGCCTGACTGCCTTCTGAAATTCCACGAACGCCTCGCTGAGCTGCCCTTCGTTCAGATAGGAATTACCAAGCTTGACGTATGCCGCTGCCTGCATGACATCATCATAATCAGGCGTAGTGGCACATGCGGCAATGAACAGAAGAAGGGCGGACACGCAGCAGAAAACCATACGTCGTATAAGAAACACAGCAGCGCAGCCGTCCGACTGTTTAACGGGAAATGGGGAAGCGGCGGAATATTCGAATCCGGATGATTGATTGTCTGTGCATAAAAATCGACGATTCCAGGTCAAATAACAGCCTCCCGACAGGCTAAGTTACCAGAAAGTTTCGGAAAAACTCAACCGGATGTCCGCTGGTTCTCCCGCCATATCATATGGATTTTATCATAACTCATCCATTAAGAACAACGAGTCTGTTGCGTCCGGTGAATAAGCCTTGCAGTTGCATGAAATACCGGCGGCGGAGCAGGGGAATCCGGAGGTTTTCCGGCAGACTCCCCTGCACGTTTATGCAATATCAAGGTTAAGCAATGCATTGACTATGGCTGCTGCCACGGCCGATCCTCCCTTTCTGCTCAGATTCGTTATAAACGGAAAGTCCTGTGCAGCAAGGAGGGACTTTGATTCCACCGCCCTGACAAATCCTACAGGAACGCCTATGACAAGGGGGATGCCGCCGGGGCGGAAGGCATTGCCTGCATTCTTCAGTATATCTATCGTCTTCAGCAGGGCTGTCGGCGCATTTCCGATTGCAATAATGCCTATGTTGCCGTTTTCCTTCAGGGCATTCATGATTCCTCTCTCGGCCCTTGTCATGTCATCGGTATCCTGACTATTCAGTCCCTGATCCCGGATATTGCATACAACCCTGCCGCCCCGCCTGTTCAGCAGTTTCTTGTTGATGCCTGCCCTGACCATCTCCACATCCGTGAGGATGTCCCTGCCGGCCCTTATCGCGGCTGTCCCTGTTCTGACAGCATCGGGATGAAATACAAGGCTGGTCTTGTATTCAAAGTCAGCAGTGGTATGGATGACGCGTTTGACAACCGGCAGCCTTTCAGCAGGCACATCGCCCAGGTCGATTTCATCCGAGATTATCTCAAAGCTCTTCTTTTCTATCTCACCGGGCGCTAAACCGGTTGCCGCCTCAATCCTTTCGAGCACCACCCGCGCTATCCTGTCGTGAACACCGAGGTGCGCCGTGCAGATGAATTCCACATCCGGGTACATGGCTTCAGCTTTCCTTATTATCGCAGGGATGTCCTTTGTTACGTGTGTGCCCCTGCTTAAGAAAAACGGATGCACAATCACCCTCTCAGCGCCTTCCCGCACGCAGGATGTGATCGCCTCCATCAGGTCCGGCCGTGCAAACCGGAGATAAGCCGCCTTTACACAACCGCCGCCGCATCCCGGGTGAATCATGCTGTGCAGAAGCCCTGCGGTATGCTCAATGCTGCCCGGGCCTTCCCCGGAACTGCCGTGTCCCGCGATAATAATCCTTTCCATCTCTCTCCTTTACCTTACACTTGGAGTCTCTTGCAAAAGTCCCCTGTCCGTCACCTCAAGCGGAGAGAGATCATATGATTCATCGATACCGAAAGATTTCTCCCTTCGTGTCGAAATGACATATACAAGCATTTTCATACTTTTGCAAGAGTCTCTTGCAGCGACTCTTACAGCGGCATAAAAACACCGCCCGCCGGACTCTCCCGCCCGGCTTATGCAACATTTAACGATTGACAAAGCCGACAAATCTCTCCGCTATCCCTGGATTGCTCCCGAAATGTATGTGAATATAACTGCCGAGGGTGTTTTTGATCCTGTATCCCTCGTCATGGATGTATCTGCCTGATCCGTCCCTGACCGAATAACTCCGCGCGAGACCCGGGACAGGGGCTCCAGTGTTGTTTATTATCGTGGAATAGTGAAATTCATGCCCCCGGATAACAGCATCCTTTCCGCCCTGTATGCAGTCTTCCCTGAGTATCACCTCCCTGTAGCCGAGGCGGGCCCTGCGCCGTGTCATCTTTGTCTTAAATGGAAACACTCCGGCCATTGGATAAAAAACACCGTCAGCGCCGTATATCCCCTGCGAGAGATACATGAATCCGCCGCATTCCGCATACACGGCCATGCCGCGTCCTGCAAAAGCGGCCACTGACTCTATCATGGATTTATTCCCTGAAAGTTCCTTTGCATAAAGCTCGGGGTAGCCGCCTCCTATATAGAGGGCGTCAACATCCGGGGGAACAGCGGTGTCGGACATGGGGCTGAATGATACGATCTCAGCGCCCGCCTGTCTGAGCAGATCAAGGTTGTCTTCGTAGTAAAAGCAGAAGGCCCTGTCGCGCGCCACCGCAATCCTGGCCCTCGGTGACGGGACCGGGCGGCCCCGTGCCGTCAAGTCCTCCTTTTCCCCGCGGGAGCGGGCGGGGGTGAGCATTGCGTCCACATCAATATGTTGCAGAACCGCATCCGCCAGTTTATCCACGTCTTCGGATGAAAAAGGCCTTTCCTCCGCCACGACCAGCCCGAGGTGCCTGTGCGGAATCTCAACACCAGGATTCTTCGGCAGACAGCCCAGGACCGCAACATCCCTGACACTGTCCCTGACCCTCTCATAATGCCTCTCCGAGGCAACACGGTTGAATATGACGCCCCTTATGCCGGGATGGGGCGCCAATGAGGCAAATCCATTCACAACAGCGCCCGCACTCTCGGCCATTCCAAAGGCATCGACAACAAGGACCACCGGCAGGCCGAGGGCAGCCGCGAGGTCTGCGGTGCTGAGATTGCCGTCATAGAGCCCCATCACCCCTTCGACAACCGCTGCATCGGCGCCGGCCGAGTTCCTGCGGAAACATTCGGCCACGTACTCCCCGCCGCACATCCACAGGTCGAGGTTTCTCGACGGCCTCCCGGTGATAAGCCCGTGCAGCCCTGTATCTATAAAGTCGGGCCCTGCCTTGAAGGGCTGCACCGTGCAGCCCTTTTTTGCCAGGGCGGCGAGTATTCCGAGTGTGACGGTTGTCTTGCCGCATCCGCTGTGCGTCCCTGCGATAACTATACCCTGCATGCAATCTCCTCGCAACAGTTCAACCTTACGGTTGCATAAAATACCGGCTCATGCAACATTAAGGTTTACTCAACATCGAGAGCAGGACTTCATTGTCCCTGCGCGACTTGACGGCGACCCTCATGTATGAGCCGTCCAGCCCTTTGAAATTCGAACAATCCCTGAGCAGAACGCCTTTCCGCCTCAGGGCGCCGACCATGCCGGAGGCGTTATCCGTCCTCAGCAGATAATAGTTGGCTGCGGACGGGAAAAACTCTATCCCCGCCTCCCGGAAACCGTTCTCAAGAAACCTCTTCTCTTTCTCCATCAGCCGCATTGTCCCATGTGCATAGGCGCTGTCACGAAGCGCTGCAATGGCGGCCTTCTGTGCCAGGCTGTTGACGGTCCACGGCTCCTTGTATTCCCTGATACGCGGCATTAAATCCGCATGAAAGACACCGTAGCCGATTCTCAGGCCGGCGAGGGCGTAAAACTTCGTCATGGATCTCAGCACCGCAAGATACGGATTCTCCCGTACATGCCTGATCACGGACGCACCGGGGCAGAAGTCGATAAACGCCTCATCAACGACAAGCAGGCACTTCATCTCCCGGGCCGCCCCGGCAATCCGCAGCACCTCGGTTCCGGCCAGCAGGTGCCCCGTGGGATTGTTCGGATTGCACAGAAAGGCCATATCACAGCCCTCCATGGCCCTGATGAATTCCGCGGGGTCAACGGCAAATCCATGCTCAACCCGCAATTCATGGCCCGCGACCCGCGACCCGCAACCTGCAACCGCCCGCTCATACTCTGAAAAAGACGGACGGGGTACCATGACCTTATGCGGTTTAAGCGCCCTTGGAACGAGATAAATAAGCTCCGTGCTTCCATTGCCGCAGAGTATGCTTTCGGGGTCAACGCCGTAATGGCGGGCTATCTCATGCCTGAGCAGTGTTGTATCAGGATCAGGGTAGTTCACGAGGCTGTCCAGGGCCTCCGCGATTGCCTCCTTCGCCCTCCCGGGAACACCGAGGGGGTTTACCGATGCGCTGAAATCGACAAGGTCCCGTTCCGGGATCCCGCTCTCTTCAGCAACGCTGTAGATATTTCCGCCGTGCGTTTCCATGGTGTTAACCTTACAGCGGCATAAAAATGCCGCCCCTGCCGGCTTGTGCAACATTAAGGTTAAGTGTAAAGCAGTAATGACAGTTCAGCGCCGCCCCTCCCCATGCCCCTCTCGCGCCTGGGGGTAAAGTCATCAGGGCGGAGGTGAACCATGAATATCCGCTTAAAGCAAATACATAATAAGCAGCGCTGTCAACAACCCCAGCACGGACGTGAGCTTTACGATCAGGAGAGCCTTTTCGCATGCCCGCACATAACCCGTTTCATCGTCCGTGCCCGGACGGCCCGTACCCTGCCTGAGCAGGCTGGGATGCTCCTCTCCTATGTACGGCTTGTTCACGAAAATCCCGCCGTAGGTCGCCGGACCGCCGAGCCGGACACCGAGGGCCCCGGCCATTGCCGCCTCGGGGATTCCGCTGTTGGGGCTTGAATGCTTCATCCCGTCCCTGAACATCATCTTGAAGGCATTGATGCCGCTCCTGAAATTCGACTGCGTAAATCCCTGTTTCAGGTTTGCCGGCAGTTCGGAGAGTCTTATCTTTGAGGCCGTGCCCGTATTCCTGAACCACCTTGAAAACTCCCCTCCGACAACCCTGAAAAAACAGATTATGAACGCTGCGGCAACAATCAGGAAGCCCGTGATCCTCGCGGGAATGTAGTTTGCGATATCATCAAGCCTTGCCGCCGCCCAGCCGAAGTTTTTATAGGTTTCATTCCTGTAGCCGACCATGGAATCAAGGGTGTTCACCGCCTTGTACGCCATTGCAAGGGGCAGGCCGCCCAGCGCAAAGTAAAACATCGGGGCAACGATGCCGTCCGAGGCATTTTCAGACAGTGTCTCTATCACCGCCTTCAGAATGCTCCTGCGGTCGAGGGAGTGCGTATCCCTGCCCACGATCATGCCGAGCTTCCGGCGTGCGGGCCCGATACTGCCTGCGGCTGCTTCTCCGATCACGGCCATGGCGGAGCCGAGCAGGTCACGCGTTGCAACAGTGGTTGACACCAGGTATACAAACACCGCAAACAGCACATAGGATGTAACGGCCGTCGGCTTCACCTCAAGAAGGACGGAGGTGATGATGTGAAACAGGAAATAGGTCAGGCCGGTTATTATGACGACAAGTATGACGCCGGCCAGCTTTTCCCTTGCCTCCAGGCTCAGCCTCTCCTCGGCCCTCTTGAGAAAGGCGCATGCAATGGAAACGGGGCTCCTGCTTTTCCCCTTCCGGACTGTGTCCTGCTCTGCTGCATGCTGGCGCTTTATTATCTTCTCTCTCAACATCCCGGCGGTCCTGTCTATCGCCCATCCCATGCCCTCGACAGGGTGCGGGATCCGGCGGGGGTCGCCGATCAGCAGGTCGAGTATATAGGCCAGCGCAAGCGCTGCGGTATCCGTCATCTCATCCTCCCGGATTTTCGCAGGCAGCATTTCAGTCCCGCCTGTCTCAACATAAAGCATATATCAACACTGTTTCTCAGTGTATCGGCCCACCTGTTTATGGCCTCTTCCCTCTTCGCCCGGTAACTGAATTTACATCCCCGCGGCTGCAGCCCCTTCCGTTCCCTCAATGCATTGATGAGGGATGTCCTGAAGCCGTCATTATCGAATATCCCGTGGATATAGGTCCCCCAGACACTGCCCTTTACGGCCCCGTCGGGGATACCGCGTCGCGACGTACTCCTGAAGATTTTAAACAATCCTGTATCCCCTGTCGTGTTTCCCATATGGATCTCGTAACCCTTGAGTCTTTCCCTTTTTTTCGTGCCCGCCCGGGCCGTGCCGAAGAGTCTCGAGTAATCGGCGACAGCCGATATCCGGCAGGTGGTCTTCGTCCTGTCAAGAGTTGTTACAGTATCAAGGAGGCACATGCCCCTGACTTCCTTCAGCGGGCTCTCCACGCCGTGGGGATCGAGTATCTTCATGCCGAGCATCTGGTAGCCCCCGCATATGCCGGCAACGGGAGTGCCGTGTTCGGCAGCGGCCCTGAGAGAGTCCTCCACGCCGTTTTCCCTCAGGAAGAGCAGGTCGCTTACCGTGTTTTTCGAGCCGGGTATGATTATGAGGTCGGCGCTCTTGATATCCTCCTCCCACAACGAATATTTCAGTTCTACATCGGGCTCGTACAGGAACGGCGCGAAGTCTGTAAAGTTGGAGATATAGTTAAGCCTGATGATTACTATCCTGACCGGGCGGCCGTGTTCCTGCCGGTTCAACTGTTTCAGACGTCTCAGGGGTTCGATGGACAGGCCGTCCTCTTCATCGAGGCCCAGGTTCCCCTGGTGATAGAGCGTGCCTATGACCGGCCTGCCCGTCCTGTCCTCTATCATGCGCAGTCCCGGACGCAGGATGTTGATGTCCCCGCGGAACTTGTTTACGATAAAAGCCTTTATATAATCCGCATCCGACATCCCGTCACCTCCGGGACGGCAGCCGTTGAGGCCGCTGAAACTGTCTTTCAGCAGGCTCACCGTCCCGTAAAAAGACGCAAAGACACCGCCCTTGTCAATATCGCCCACGAGTATCACCGGCGCATCCGCATAGCGGGCCACCCGCATGTTCACCACATCCTCGTTCAGAAGATTGATTTCCGCGGGGCTGCCTGCGCCTTCAATTACAATCAGGTCGTATTGTTCTGAAAGTCTGTCGTATGCAGCGGTGATTTCCTTCCATACCATGTCCCTGACCGCGTAATACTCACCGGCTTTCATTGTTGCGTAGACCCTGCCGTTCAGGACAACCTGGCTGCCCGCCTCTCCGGTGGCCTTGAGCAGCACGGGGTTCATGTCATTGCAGGGCTCTATGCCGGCCGCCTCTGCCTGAAATGCCTGCGCGCGCCCGATCTCCCCTCCCTCTGTGGTGATAAAGGAATTCAGCGCCATGTTCTGCGCCTTAAACGGTGCAACCCTGATGCCCATGTCCCTGAATATCCTGCACAGGCCCGCAACGATGGCGCTTTTGCCAGTACCCGAACCTGTTCCCTGTATCATTATCGCCCTTGACATGAAATTAATCTTACAGCGGCATAAAAACACCGCCTGCGGGCAGGAGAGTCCGGAGGTTTTACGCCGGACCCTCCTGCCGGCTTGTGCAATATTAAGGTTAAACCACCAGGTTCATCAGTTTCACCACCGGGTAGTCCCAGAACTCTATAATATTCAGCGCCGCAAAATCCTGCTCTATCCTGAAGATATTTTCAAGCGGGATTCCCAGCAGGCGGCAGAGTATCACCCTGTTTATCCCTCCGTGAGCCACCACCGCGATACTCTCCCCGGGATGGGCCGAGACTATTCCGTCAAACGCCTTCACCGCCCTGTTGCCGAAATCAACCGTGCTCTCACCCCCGGGCGGGCTGAACCGCAGCGGGTCCGCCGCCCATGCCTTGAAGGCCCCGGGTTCCACCTGTCTTATCTCATCGAATGTCATGCCTTCCCATGCGCCGAAGTTGCGCTCCTTCAATCCCTCAACAACCACCGGCCTGATCCCGTGCGGCCCGGCTATGATCTCCGCGCTTTTCACCGCCCTGCCGAGACCCGAGCTGTAAACGGCCTCCAGTTTGCCGCGGCCGTTGCGGGTGAGATAATCCGCAAGCTTTCTCATCTGCTCCATGCCGCGCCCGGAAAGCGGCACATCGATATGCCCCTTGTACCGTGCGGAATCCGCATCCACTGTCTCTCCGTGCCGTATCAGGCAGACCCTTGTGACCATATCACCATTACCGCCAGAATTATCAATACCGCAATCTCGTGAACCGCGCCGAGGGTATCACCCGTCATGCCGCCGAAGTTTCTGTTGCAGAACCATACTGCTGCAAAGGCAAACATGTAAAGCACCGGCATGATGAACATGAGGTGGAATGTCAGCACCGAAAACTGCGACATAATGCCCAGCGCCGTGAATGAGGCCGCTACGCACAGGAGGGTGGCGGTCACCACCTCTTTTTTGCCGGTATGTTGCGCGAACATCCTTCCCAGCCCTTCCTGTTTAGCCGGCCGGCAATGATAGATTGCGGGCACCATTGTCCAGCGGGACAGCACGGGCATCAACAGCAGTGTCGAGTAATAGACCCGTCTCACTGAATCGAAGAAAAGGGCATCAAGCAACAGGTATTTCAACAGCAATGCCATGACTATTGCAGTCACCCCGAGGGCGCCTACCGTGCTTTCCTTCATGATCGCACGTTTTCTCTCGGTGCCGCCCCTTGATGCAATTGCGTCAAAGGTATCCGCAAGGCCGTCGAGGTGCAGGCCGCCGTTCACCACCACCATTACGAGGACGAGGAGGCCGTTCGCCAGCCCGCCGGGAAAAACGCCGAGAAACACCGGCGCCAGCACCAGCAGGAGCGCGCCTTCAAAAAGCCCGGTCAAAGGGAAAAAGGCCGTTGCCTTCCCTATTTCCTCCCCTGGAACCTCTCCAAGGTCCCTTACAGGTATGATTGTCAAAAACTGAAAAGACAGTAATATCCGCTTCATGTCTTGAGGTGAACCTTACAGTTGCATAAAATACCGCCGGCGGTGCAGAGGAGTGTGTGGCAGGTTTTCCGGCGGACTCCCCTGCATGTTCATGCAATATTAAGATTTACTGTTGGCTCTCCGCTACCTCGGCCTCTGCGAATGTGGCCATCTCCCTGTAGATCCTGAGACCTGCCTCTATAACCGGCATGGCCAGCGCGGCCCCTGTTCCCTCCCCGAGTCTCAGGCCGAGGTCAAGTACGGGCCTCAGCCCGAGCTTCTCCAGCACGGATTTGTGGCCGGTCTCCTGCGACACGTGGGCCGCAAACATGTAGTCTCTTGTTTTCGGCTCGAGCAGGTATGCTATCAGGGCTCCGGCGCCTGATATAAAGCCGTCGATTACAACCGGCACCCTGTTTGCCGCCGCGCCCACAATCAGGCCGGCTATTCCGCCGATCTCAGCGCCGCCGATCTTGCAAAGCACATCAAGCGGGTCCGAAGGGTCGGGCCTGTTGACCGCGATTGAATCCCTGATGACCTGCACCTTTTTCTTCCATGCCGCGTCGTCTATGCCTGTGCCCCGGCCCGTAATTTCCTCAACCGGCCTGCCCGTAACCACCGACGTTATGGCGCTGGACGGCGTCGTGTTGGCGATCCCCATATCTCCTGTACCGAATATATGATAGCCTTTCCCTGCATATTCGCCTGCAAGCTCTATCCCCACCTCGATACACTTCTCAGCCTCCTGCCTTGTCATTGCAGGGCCCCTGCGCATGTTTTTCGTGCCGGAGACGACCTTGCGCGAAACAAAGGCGCCCGAGCCTCCCCTGCTGAATGAGAGGGAGGCCGGCGCGTCGCCGAAATCATGGTCAACACCTATATCCACTATGACCACCTCTGCGCCTGCATGCCTTGCAAGGACATTAATGCCCGCGCCTCCGTGCATGAAATTCAGTACCATCTGGGGAGTCACTTCCTTTGGAAACGCGGAGACACCCTCATCCGCAACGCCGTGGTCTCCCGCAAAGGTGAAGACGACCTTTTTATCAAGCACCGGCATCTTTTCTCCGGTAATTGCGGCCAGTTGCCTCGCAAACTCCTCCAGCCTTCCCAGGCTGCCCCGGGGTTTGGTAAGGCTGTCAAGGCGGTTCTGCGCCTCTTCGGCACAGGCGCCGTTGGTGTTTGCAACGCTTTGCAGAATCGAATCCAGATCCATAATCTTCCTCTCCTTTTGAACTTTCAATCTATTTTATCCTCAGCGGTATCCCGGCTGTCACCAGGTAAACCTCATCGGCGATCCCTGCAACATCCCGGTTCAAAAGACCCGCGAGGTCCCTGAATCTCCTCGCGGTTTCATTGTCCGGCACGATGCCCATGCCCACTTCATTGGAGACGATGAAAACACGTGCCCCCTGCCCCCTGCCCCCTCCTTCATTTTTCAACCCGGACAAATCACCGGTGAATTTCCGGACACTCTCCTCCACCGCCCCTCCTGCCGCGGACAGGACATTGGACAGCCAGAGCGTCAGGCAATCAAGCACAACGGCGCCGTACCTGTTTTTTATATCCGACAGCACGGCTGCAACATTCAGCGGTTCCTCATACGTGTCCCATTCCGCGCCCCTTTCCCTTTTGTGTCTTTCGATACGCACCCGCATCTCGTTATCAAGGGGCTCCGCCGTTGCAATGTAAGCCTTCCGTCCGGTTGTGGCGGAGGCCTCTTTCAGCGCAAAGGCGCTCTTGCCGCTCCTGGCGCCTCCTGTAACAAAAACAATCTTCATTCCTGCAGCCGGGGCCTCATCCTGTGCCAGCCTGTCGCCTGCTCGTACGCATATGCGGCCCTGAATACGGACTCTTCATCGAAATGCCTTCCGATTATCTGCAGCCCGACCGGCAGGTTCGCGGACGTGAAACCGCAGGGTATCGATATGGCGGGCACGCCGGCAAGATTTACTGATATGGTAAAGATATCGGACAGGTACATCTGAAGGGGATCGGCCGTTTTCTCGCCGGCCCTGAATGCAGGGGTGGGCGTTGTGGGTGTCACCACGAGGTCAACCGTTTCAAATGCCTTCCGGAAATCCCGGCTTATCAGCGTCCTTACCTGCTGCGCCTTCCTGTAATACGCATCATAGTATCCTGATGACAGGGCATAAGTGCCGAGTATTATCCTTCTCTTGACCTCGGGCCCGAAGCCTTCATCTCTCGTCTTCATGTACATGTCAATCAGGTCATCCCCCTCCACCCTCAGACCGTACTTCACGCCGTCGTACCGCGCGAGGTTGGATGACGCCTCCGAAGTCGCAAGTATGTAATATGCCGCCACTGCATATTCCGTATGCGGCAGCGATATTTCAACGGCAACGGCTCCGAGCGTCTCGAGCTGCTTTATCGCCTCTTTTACGGCGCCGGCCACCTCCCCGTCCAGTCCTTCAATGAAATATTCCTTCGGTATTCCGATTTTCATACCGTTTATATCCCGTCCGAGCGCGGATGTGAAATCAGGTGTGTCCACTGCTGCCGACGTTGAATCAAGGGGGTCATGGCCGCTGATGACATTCATGAGTATTGCCGAGTCCCTCACGGTCTTTGTCACCGGCCCTATCTGGTCAAGAGATGACGCAAATGCCACAAGGCCATAACGGGAGACCCTGCCGTAGGTGGGCTTCAACCCCACAACCCCGCAAAAAGCAGCGGGCTGCCTGATGGAGCCGCCCGTGTCGGAGCCGATGGCCGCGATGCACTCATCCGCTGCCACCGCCGCTGCCGAGCCCCCGCTTGAGCCGCCCGGCACCCTCTGCAGGTCCCAGGGATTTTTCGTGCGTCCGAAAAAGGAGTTCTCCGTGGAGGAGCCCATGGCGAATTCATCAAGATTGGTCTTGCCGGCCAGCACATACCCCTGCTCCCCGAGCCGCTGTGTCACGGTGCTCTCATACGGGGGGATGAAGTTCTCGAGTATTCGTGACGAACATGTGGTTTTTATCCCCTTCGTGCATATATTATCCTTTACTGCAATGGGTATGCCGGGAAGGGCCGGTGTGTCCCCGGACCTGATACTGTCTTCGGCCTGTTTTGCCTGTGACAGTGCATGCTCCTTCCGGACGGAGACATACGAGCCGATCTTTTCTTCCACGGCCCCGATCCTCTCAAATACCGCACCGGCCAGTTCCACGGGGCTTATCTCCCCGCGGATAACAGCCGAGCGCGCCTCCTCGATATTCATGCTGTAAAGTTCCACCGTTCCTCCATTTCAGGAATATTTCAGGAATATTTCAGGAATCAGGGACAAGAGTCAATGAACATTTTACAATTTTACCCTGCCGGAAAGAAAGCCTTGGTTTTTAAAATCATCCGGGTTGGGGTATACTAAGCGGAGAGAGAGGTCTTATAACGCATCGATACCAAAAGATTTCTCCCTGCGGTCGAAATGACATACGCAGGCATTTTTACACCTTTGAAGGGGCCTGGATAATATACCTTAATGTTGCATAAGCCGGCTGTGGAGTCCGGCGTAAAACCTTTATAAAGCGATGGGATATCGGAAATATGTCTCTGTTGCAGGACGTAACGGAGAGTGAAATTGCCAAAGACGGCAATATGCCGTGCGGAATATGTCCTGAAGGTATCGCAGATAAAGCTTTTCCGCCGGACTCCACAGCCCGCAGGCGATGTTTTTATGCCACTGTAAGGCATATTATAGGGAAAACGCAGGTATGACTGTAAGACACGATGTAAGCCTCCTTACGGATCACGACATCTATCTTTTCAAGGAAGGCAACCACTTCAGGCTTTACGACAAACTCGGCTCACACCTGATGACGGTCGACGGGAAAGAGGGCGCCTATTTTGCGCTGTGGGCCCCGAATGCGCAGAAGATAACGGTCATGGGGGATTTCAACCAGTGGAACAAGGTCTCCCACCGGTTGATGCCGCGATGGGACGGCTCCGGCATATGGGAAGGCTTTATTCCGGGGATAAAAAAGGGGGACATCTACAAGTACCACATAGTATCCACCTGCAATAATTACCGTGTGGACAAGGGCGACCCGTTCGCCTTTTACTGGGAGGCGCCGCCCAGGACCGCATCCAGGGTGTGGGACCTGGAATATAAATGGAACGACGACGAGTGGATGACGGAAAGGCGCAGGCGCAATGCGCTGGATGCCCCTTTTTCCATATATGAGGTTCATCTCGGCTCTTGGAGGCGTGCACCGGGTTCGGGCGGCGGGTTTCTCAATTACAGGGAAATGGGCCGTTATCTGGCGGATTACGTGAAAGACATGGGCTTTACCCACGTCGAGCTCATGCCGGTTACCGAACATCCGTTTTACGGCTCGTGGGGATACCAGACCGTGGGCTACTTTGCGCCCACGGCCAGATACGGAACCCCGCAGGACTTCATGTATATGATCGACTGCCTGCATCGGAACGGAATCGGTGTCATAATCGACTGGGTGCCCTCGCACTTTCCTTCCGACGAGCACGGGCTCTCCTATTTTGACGGCTCATGCCTCTATGAGCATGAAGATCCCAGGAAGGGCTACCACCCTGAATGGCACAGCTATATCTTCAACTACGGCAGGAACGAGGTGAGGAACTTTCTCATAAGCAGCGCGCTGTTCTGGCTCGACAGATACCATATCGACGGCATCAGGGTGGATGCCGTTGCCTCCATGCTGTACCTGGACTATGCAAGAAAAGACGGGGAATGGATACCCAATGAATACGGCGGCAAGGAGAACCTGGAGGCGATAAGTTTTCTTAAAAGATTCAATGAAGCGGTCTATGCAGCGCACCCGGATGTACAGACCATGGCCGAAGAATCAACCGCATGGCCCATGGTCTCAAGACCGACCCATGTGGGCGGTCTCGGTTTCGGCATGAAGTGGAACATGGGATGGATGCACGATACGCTGGATTACATGTCAAAGGACCCGGTACACAGAAAATATCACCACAACAGGCTTACCTTCAGCATCTGGTATGCATTTTCGGAAAACTTCATTCTGCCCCTGTCCCACGACGAGGTGGTCTACGGCAAGGGCGCCCTTATAGGCAAGATGCCCGGCGATGAATGGCGGAAGAACGCGAACCTCAGGCTTTTGTTCGGATACATGTACGCCCACCCCGGAAAGAAACTGCTGTTCATGGGCGGGGAGTTTGCGCAGTGGAAGGAGTGGAACCACGACGAGAGTCTTCAATGGCATGTCCTTGAATATCCCGCGCACAGGGGGATACAGAACTGGGTCAGGGATTTAAACCGCCTCTACAGAAATGAACCCGCCCTGCACGAGCTTGATTTTTCGGAAGAGGGCTTTCAGTGGGTGGACCTCAGCGATTATGAAAAAAGCATAATCTCGTTTATACGCAGGGCCCGGGACCGGGATGATTTCCTCGTGTTCGTATTCAACTTCACCCCCGTGCCCAGGAGCGGCTACAGAATCGCGGTGCCGTGCGGGGGCTTTTACAGGGAGGCGCTTAACAGCGATGCCGCACAGTACGGGGGGAGCAATGTCGGCAACTGCGGGGGTGTGCGTACCGAACCCCTGCAGAAGGCGGGAGACTTCCACATGCTCAGCCTGAACCTTCCGCCTCTCGGTGTGCTCGTTCTGAAACCCGTGCCCTCAGAGCCTGCCGGCGTAAATCCTGAAGTCCAGGTTGCCGAAGATTGAGTTCCTGTATTCCAGCCTTTCCAGGAACTCCGTGTCCACGTTGTCCGACAAAAGGTCATCAAGCAGTTTGTTGAAATTTGCAAAATGTTCCTTTGTCCTTTTCGTCGAGTATTCCACCGCGGTCTTCGTTGTCATCAGAAATGCCCAGTCACTGCTCTGGGCAAGGAGCAGTTCCCTCGCCATCTGGTTAAGCAGCCGGGTATTAAGCGGGCCGGTCTCATGGTAATACTTGCCGGCAAGGTCCTCCATGGTCGAGGCCATGTGATGCAGGTGTGGGTAAATCCAGTCATTTTCACTGTTAAGCCATGCATCGTAATATCCCCTGTCCCCCCAGGATGCGGGTGAGGGGGATATTACCTGGTTCCGGGGGTATAACCCGAGGTATTCCCCGGGCGTGATGGTGCGTATCAGGCCGTGCGTGCTGATTTCCCGGAATGCGTGGTAGAGAAATTCAGGGCCTTCAAACCACCAGTGTCCGAAGAGCTCGGCGTCATAGGGGGATACGATGACCGGGGGCCTGTCCATGAGCGCATTCAGCGCCTCTATATGTTTCTTCCTTTCGGAATAAAAATGCGCCGCATGCTCCATGGACTTTTTCAGGGCAGCATCAGGCCTGTACGGTTTCTTGCGGTCGGTATTGCCGGTGATCCTGTAATACTTTATGCCCGTAAACACCCTCGTGCCCTCAGGGCTGATGTAGGGCCTGATATACTCGAGGTCGAGATCAAATCCTGCATCCCTGTAGAAATCGCGGTAATCGAAATCACCCGGGTAGCCCTCCTCCGCGCTCCATACCTGTTTGGAGGACAGGGGGTCCCTGCCGAATGCCGCCACGCCGTTTATCGTGTAGACAGGCGCATAGACCGCATATCCGGGGGGCGGTTCGCCTTTCATCAGGGCGTGTGAATCAAGGAAGAAGAATTTCAGGCCGTATTTCCTGAGTATGCCGTCAAGCCCCCTGTAGTAAGCGCATTCAGGCAGCCACATGCCCTCGGGCGGCCTGCCGAAATGCCGTGTATAACAGTCCACGGCCACTGATATCTGGACCTCCACAGATATGGGATTAACGCTGAGCAGCGGCAGGAAACCGTGGGTCGCACAGCACGTGATGATTTCAAGCTTTCCAGCGTCCCTGAAACACCTGTAGCCGTTGAGCACATTGCCCCTCAGAAAACCGGTGAAAAACGACCTGACCCTGCCGAATCTCCCGTAATAAAACCCTGAAAGGTGGCGGAACTCCCTGTCGTTTTTCAGTCTGTGCATCTCTTTTTCCGAGAGTTCCGCAAGCCTGTCCAGGTATTTCAGGTACTGCTGCATGAGGTATTCATCGGAAAGCATTTCAAGCAGCGGCGGCGAGATCGATACGGTCAGCCTGAAGTCGATGCCTTCATCGGACATCTGTTTCATTTTCATCAGCAGGGGGATATACGATTCGGAGATCGCCTCGAAAAGCCAGTGCTCCTCGAGGAAATAATCATATTCAGGGTGTTTCACAAACGGCAGGTGTGCGTGAAGCACCGGCATCCAGTATCCTTTTATCATCCGGTTTCCCATGGAGTCCATGTGCACCTTACAGTCGCATAAACCTTACAGCGGCAAAAAACCAGCGCCCGCGGGCAGGGGAGCCCGGAGATTTTACGGCGGACTCCCCTTCCTGCTTATGCAACATTGTCATGGGATGTCCATCCGATGCAATGGTTAAAAACGTTTGCTCGATAAATGATTTTCAAGCAACGGGGCGGTTTCTTCATAAAACCGGAAAAGTTCGTGCGTCTTTCCGGTCTCTTTAAGCGGTGCTCTCTCGATTTCGTACATGTCCCTGATTCCCCGCATCCACATATCCTCCCCGGTCTCCGATATGCCCGGAGAGACCGCTGGAAATGTTCTTGACTTCAGGAGGCTGATGAATGCACCCCCATTCAATATTCCGATCTCCGCCGTAAGGGGCTGAAACGACGTGTGATAATCTATATAACGCCGTCCGGTAAGATTTTCCACTGTAAATGAAAGAAGCTCCTTCCGGCTGTCCGCGCCGAAGACCTTTATCATCAACCGGGGCCGTCCTGAGCCGGCATTTGATTCCTGGAGTTTCCCGTCGATCAGTTTCCGGGTTACCTCCCAGTAGATGAAGCTCCTGTCTGCATTGACCGGCATAATGACAATGGTATCAATCCCCGGGGAATCCGGAATATTGCCAACTCCGTTTGCCGGACGGCCCTGTCCCTCATCCGGAAGCCCTCCACGCGTTAAACCGCCTTCCCGATTCATTCTGTTTTCCTGCTTCATTACTGAATTCTCCAGCTTAAAATTTCCAGGGGGAATGAGCGCGACTGTCCATTTGCAATAATCAATTATACAGAAAAACCTTCCCTTTAGAAAGCCGGGGGAAAAACAGCGGAAGGTTGATTAAAGAA
>Ga0256839_1000954_pt1 | contig 36441 bp, 30 predicted proteins | sample 354166metaG_FD_185968 | JGI IMG/M metagenome (GOLD analysis project Ga0256839, IMG submission 185968) | Hydrothermal vent microbial communities from Mid Atlantic Ridge, Atlantic Ocean - 354-166 | ecosystem: Environmental > Aquatic > Marine > Hydrothermal vents | place: Atlantic Ocean: Mid...
AGACCTATGAGTTGTTTTAACAACTCTCAGAGTATTGAAAGGATTGTTTATGCTGTACTAAATCACTTAAATGATAAATGGAGAATGACACCCTTAAAAGAATTTACACAGAAATCTTGACATTACCTGCGTAAGGGTTCAGCTTTGTATTTTGCTTGTTTGTTGATGTATTATATAAACCTTGAATGTCGGATAACTCGGCGGGGGAGCGGTATTTTTATGCTGCTGTAAGGTGAAATTAACGGAATGACCGAAAAAAATCCGCATAAGAGTAAAAACAGGGTTCGGAAGCGGTTCAGCGGCAAGAATGTTCTCGTCACAGGCTGCGCCGGCTTCATCGGGTGGAAGGTCTCCCAACTGCTGCTCGAGATGAACAAAAACGTCATCGGTATTGATAATATCAACAGCTACTACGATCCTGCGCTCAAGAAATGGAGGCTTGCTTCCCTGAAGCGCCATCCCAATTTCACTTTCCACAAGGTTGATATCGGCAATTATAAAAAACTAAAGAACATCTTTGAGAAAAACAAGACTGATGCGGTCATCAACCTTGCTGCAAGGGCGGGTGTAAGGGCATCCGTGGAGGACCCCTGGGTGTATCTCGACACCAACGTAAAGGGGACCCTTAATCTACTTGAGTGTTCAAAAGACTACAGGGTGAAAAAATTCGTCCTGGCCTCCACATCAAGCCTTTATGCATCACTGGACATGCCCTTCAGGGAGACTTCCATGACCGACACGCCGCTTGCTCCATACTCGGCCACCAAGAAAGGGGCCGAGGTCATGTGTCATGCATATCATTACCTGTACGGCCTTGACATCACCGTTGTGAGGTACTTTACGGTTTACGGCCCCGCAGGCAGGCCTGATATGAGCATCTTCAGGTTCATCAGGAACATGGATGCAGGAAGGGCGATACCGGTCTACGGGGACGGAAACCAGACGCGGGATTTCACCTATATCGACGACATCGCCGACGGGACAATAAGGGCCTTGAGGCCGGCGGGCTATGAGATAATCAACCTCGGCAGCGACCATCCCGTGAAGCTCAATTATGTTATCAGACTCCTTGAAGAGAATCTCGGCAGAAAGGCAAGGATCAAAAGGCTCAAAAGACACCCCGCCGATGTCACCGCAACATGGGCATGCATCGACAAGGCCAGGGAGTTCCTCGGGTGGGAGCCCGGGATGCCGCTCGAACAGGGCATAGAGAATACGGTCAGGTGGTTTTTCGAGAACCGGGATTTCCTGAAGGGTCTGGACTGGAAGGAATAGTAAGGACTGACGGTCACACGCGGGCCTGCGGTTTATTTGTGATATAATTTTTTCACCTGATGAAACCGGCCCGGAAGTCAAAAACAATCTTCTCCATAGGCGGCGGCAAGGGAGGTGTCGGGAAAAGCATCTTTTCGGTTGCCCTGGGCGCCGTACTCGCCGACGAAGGCCGTAAAGTGGCGCTCGTGGACCTCGACCTCGGCACCGCCAACCTGCACACCTACCTCGGCATAACCCGCAAAACGCCGGCAATAGCCGATTTCATCCTGAGGAAGGTCGATTCCCTCGAGGATATCCTGCTTGAGACATCCCGGAAAAATCTTATGGTGATAAGCGGCGCCGGGTTTGCGCCGGGCATGGCAAACCCGGCCCACTGGATGAAGCTGAAGATAATGAGACACATAAAATCACTGCCTGCCGATTTCATCGTCATTGACCTCGGAGCAGGCGTCCATTTCAACACCCTGGACTTTTTCGGCGTCTCCGACACGGGCATCATCATGACCGCACCGGAACCCGGGGCCGTCATGAATGCGTACGGCTTTGTAAAGGGCGCGCTCTTCAGAAGGCTCAGGAGTGTCTTCGGGAAACATCCCCTCATCGGCCCTGTCATCGATTCAGGCGCGAAAAACACAGGAGAGGAGGAAAAGTTCACCCTTGAGTGGCTTGCCGGGCAGGTCAGGGAAAAAGCTCCCGACATGCTCCCCCTGATCGAGGAAATGGGAAGAGAGTTCCGTCCGGCGCTCATCATCAACAGGGTACCCGAAGGACAGAAGCATCTGCTCGTAAAGAACTTCATATCCCTCTGCGTTAAAAAGCTCGGCGTGCATATCGAGCACATGGGGAACCTGCCTGATGTCCCGGTAATCACCCACTGCCTGCTGAATATCCCCGGCTTCCTTTACTCGCGTCACGGCAGACCGTATCTTGACGCCGTCCGGATGATAGCCGGCAGGCTTGCGGCTCCGGCGGCCGCGGCGGCAAAGACCGACTTCACGGACGAGGAAGTGGAGGAGATCATCCGCTTCATGGACGGCCTGGACAGCTCTGTATTCAGCGGCACAAACAGAGATACGTGGAGACTCAGGATGTACTTCAAGCCATCGGAGGTGGTGGATTTTCTGATGAAACGCGGGGTGACGCATGAGGCATTCCACAGGCGGTAAATCATGATATCGCATGAACCTGCATGCCGCGATCCGGTTAAGGGGCGCGCCGCAGAGGGTTCGGGGTCAGGACGAAATCCACTCCCTGATCTTTTTCACCACATCTGAAGGGGCGACCTTCAGGGTCTCTTTTGTCTTCTTTGATTTCAGTTCGACAAGCCCTTCCCTCAGCGTCCTCTTGCCTATGATTACCTGCACGGGAATTCCGATCAGATCGGCGTCTTTGAACTTTACTCCGGGTCTCTCGTTCCTGTCGTCCATGAGCGCTTCAATGTTTTCATTCTGCAAATCCCTGTATATGGTCCCGGCTGTATCCGAAATCTCCCTGTCTTCCACGGCAAGGGGGATGATCTCCACGTCAAACGGGGCTATGGCCTGCGGCCAGATGATGCCGTCACTGTCGTTGTTCTGCTCTATCGCAGCCGCGGCAATGCGGGCGGGGCCGATGCCGTAGCTTCCCATTATCACCGGCTTCTCTTTGCCTCCCTCGTCCAGGTACACGGCCTTAAGCGCTGCGGAATACTTTGTGCCGAGCTTGAAGATGTTGCCGATCTCTATGGCCTTCTCTTCCGATATCGCGGCGCCGCACTTCGGACAGCCGTCCCCTCCCCTGGCAACGTGTATGTCGTGCCACTCGGCATCGAAGTGGACTCCGGGCCTTATGCCCCTCGTATGGAATCCGGCCCTGTTTGCGCCTGTAATATATACGCCTTCCCTGAGGGAGATGTCCGCAATCTTTCTCAGGTCATTGCCGTGCGGGCCGATAAAGCCGGCCTCCACACCGAGGATATCCTTCACCTCGTCTTTCTGCGCCGGCCGGAAATCACCCGCGATTCTCCGGAGCTTCTTTTCATGAAGTTCCTGGTCGCCTCTTACAAGCGCAAGGAAGGGGCCGTCGCCGCCGATCAGCAGGAGGCTCTTTATGAAACACGAGGGGTCGGCCTTCAAATATGCTGAAACCTCCGCAACCGTGCGTTTCTCCGGGGTCGCAACATCCTCCGGTTCCCCCGGCCGCTCGCCGCCCGCAGCCTTCTGCGGCAGGGGGGCCGAAGGCGCAAGCTCTGTGTTCGCCGCATATCCGCATTCGGCGCAGAGGACGATGGTGTCTTCACCTGCAGGGCTCGGCGCCATGAATTCATGCGCCGTCGCGCCGCCCATCATGCCGGGGTCGCTCTCCACCTGGTAGAACCTGAGACCGCATCTTCTGAAAATCCTGTGGTACGCCTCTGCGTGTTTCCGGTAATTAGCTTCAAGGCCGGCCTCGTCCCTGTCAAAGCTGTAGCTGTCCTTCATTATGAATTCCCGGGTTCTCAGCACCCCGCTCTTGGGCCTGGCCTCGTCCCTGAATTTCGTCTGTATCTGGTACCATACCTGCGGCAGGTCCCTGTAGGAGCGTATCTCCATTGACGCAAGCCATGTGATTATCTCTTCGTGGGTCATCCCCAGGCACATGTCCCTGCCGCCCCTGTCTTTGAGCCTGAACATCTCATCGCCTATGTCGGACCACCTGCCCGTTTTCCGCCAGATGTCGGCGGGATGAAGGGCCGGCATCGATATCTCCTGCGCGCCGATGGCGTCCATCTCCTCTTTTATGATCCTGTTTATCTTTTCAATAACCCTCCAGCCGAGCGGAAGATAAATATAAAGCCCTGCGCCGAGCTGCCTGATATAACCGGCGCGGAGCATGAGGATGTGGCTGATTGCCTCGGCCTCAGCCGGGGTCTCCCGTAATGTGGGGATGAATATATTCGTAAATCGCATCGTTTCCCTCAAACCGTCTTTACGTCCCTCGCGTCTTTGAGATTGCCTTTCCTCATGAATGTCGGGATCTCGAGATAGCTTTCATCATTGACGTCGCCATTGCCTTTATCCTCGTGTGTTTCCTTCGAAAGTATCCTGCTTGAGCTTTTCAGCGTGGTTGCTTCCCTTGACGGCCTCCACTTGTCATATGACGGCATCACGGCCCTGGGCTTTTCTTCAAAGCGGGTCGCTATGACCGTGACCACTATCCTGTCGTCAAGGTCGGGGTCCACCACGGAGCCGAAGATTATCTCGGCATCATCATGAACAGCGTCCCGTATGAGGCTGGCCGCCTCATGCACGTCGTGAAAAGACAGGGACGAGCCCCCGGTGATGTTTATCAGCACGCCCCTGGCGCCGTCGATGGAGGTCTCCTCCAGCAGGGGGCTCTTGATCGCCATCCTGGCCGCGTTTACGGCCCGGTTCTCGCCTTCCGCGCTTCCTATGCCCATGAGCGCCCTCCCGCTGTCCGACAGTATGGTCCTTATGTCCGCAAAGTCCTGGTTTATCAGGCCCGGGACGAGTATTAAATCAGAGATGCCCTTGACGGCCTGTCTCAGGACGTCGTTTGCGAGATTCAGGGCCTGAAGCCAGGGCGTGTCCTTCTCGGTAATCTCAAGCAGCCTGTTGTTATGGATTATAATTATAGCATCCACGTGCTTTTTAAGCTCTTTTATCCCCTGTTCCGCGTTTCTCGCGCGTTTATTGCCCTCGAAGAGGAACGGCTTGGTGACCACGGCCGCTGTGAGTATGCCCTGCTCCCTCGCGGCCTCCGCCACAACGGGAGAGGCGCCTGTGCCTGTGCCCCCGCCCATGCCGGCTGTTATGAAGACCATGTCCGCGCCCTGGAGCGCCTCTTCTATGAGGTCCCTGTCGTCAAGCGCGGCCTGCCTGCCTGTCGCGGGATCGGCCCCTGCGCCCAGGCCTTTTGTGAGGGAATCGCCGATCTGCAGGCGCCTGTGTGCAAGGGATGATTCAAGGGCCTGGGCATCGGTATTGACGGCTATGAATTCAACGCCCTGCAGGCTTGATGCGATCATGCAGTTTACGGCATTGCTGCCGCCGCCGCCCACGCCCACTATCTTGATCTTCGCAGCCTTGTTCTCTATCTCCTCCATTTCAAAAATCTTCATACAGACCTCCTTTTCTTACATATCTCTCTTGGTTATTAAAATCTAAACACATCCCCGACCCACTCCCTCATCCTCGCCGTGATCGAGGTGAGCGCCCGGCCGCTGTGCGGCCTGTATTCCATTCTGTACTCCTCCGCCCCGATGAGCGCCAGCCCGGCGGCCGTCGCGTATGCAGGGCCGTATATTTCCTCGGTGACGCTGTCAATGCCCGCGGGGCTGCCGATCCTCACGGGTAGCTCGAGTATGTTTTCGGCCATCACGTCCATGCCTTCCATGAGCGCCGCGCCGCCCGTGAGGACCACGCCGGAGTTCATGTCACTATGAAATTCCCGTATCTCTTCCCTGATCAGTGTGAACAGCTCCTCCGCGCGCGGCTGCAGTATTTCGACAAGATAGCGCCTCGGCATGCTCCTGCCCGGCTTGCCGCCGCCTGATTCCGTCTCTATGTGCTCGCCTTCTCCGGCCATGGATATCATTGTGCAGCCGTGTTTCTTTTTCACATCCTCGGCCTCACGGGCCGGCATCCTCAGGCCGATGGCGATATCATTCGTGAAGTTGCCGCCCCCGACTGCAAGAACAGAGCTGTGGCAGATGCCGCCTTCGCGGAAGATGGCTATATCCGTGGTGCCGCCGCCGATATCGACAACGGCAACGCCGAGTTCCTTTTCATCCTCCGTGAGCACGGCCTCAGCGGATGCAAGTGGCTGGAATATAACCTCCATCACTTCGAGCCCTGCCCTGCGGCAGCTCCTGATCAGGTTCTGCACCGAGGTCGCGGCGCCGGTGATTATGCGGACATCAGTCTCAAGCCTCACTCCCTGCATGCCGCGGGGGTCGCTGATGCCGTCCTGGCCGTTGACGGTGAATCCCACGGGGATGACATGGAGCATCTCCCTGTCAAAGGGAATGGCCACCGCCTTTGCCGCGTCTATGACGCTGTCGACCTCTTTCCGGCCTATCTCTTTCTCCCTGACGGCTATGACCCCGCTGCTTGAGAAACACTCTATGTGCCCGCCGGTAATCCCTATGTGGACGGCCTTTATCTCGACACCGGCCGTTGACTCGGCCTGCCGCACTGCCACCCTGATGGATTCCGCCATGTTCTCGATATTGGTGATGATACCCTTCCTGATGCCCTTTGAAGGGGCGGTCCCCACGCCGATGACATTCACAGGGCCGCCGTCCGGTTCAATGGAGAACTCGCCGACAACGGTGCATATCTTCGTGCTGCCCACATCAAGGCCCACGACTATCCTCTCGTCTTTTCCGCCCACTTCCCTTATGAATCCGAAATTCATCATTGTCAGGACGCCTTTCTCCTGAGCTTTTTCACGGGTTTTACAATAACGGAATCCTTGAATCTCAGGTCTATGTACTTAAGGGGCAGGCCCCTTTTTCTTACCTCGGGCTCTATCTCTATCCACCTCGCGAGCTTTTCCATGTACCTGCCGTAGCCGACCTTCATGAACTCGCCGTCGATATTGACTGTAAGGCCGTAGGACTCAAGGCCTATCTCAACCGGGTCGCTGCCCGCGGACAGGTTGCTCCGGGATATGGCATCCGCCAGTTTCAGCGCCTCGGACACGGCCCTTTTGTTCTTCGGGTTTATATCCCTGATGACCGGCAGGAAGAGCGTGCTCTCACCCCTGATCCTCTCCAGTATCCTGCCTTCGCCGTCTACAAGGTACAGCCTCTTTTTAATCCTGAGCAGGGCCTTCGGGACGGCCTCCTCTATCTTTATCATCAGTGTGTCCGGAAAACGCTTCTTCAGTGAGACCTTCCTGATCCATGCGCTCCGCCTGAGCCTCCTGTCGATGTCCTCCAGGTTTACGGACAGCAGGGGGTCTCCTTTTTTTACATTTATCCTGCCCACGATGTCTTCCCTGCCGAGCTGATAGTTGCCGTAGACGACAATCTCTCTCACGCGGAACTGGCCCGCGAGGAACCTCGCTCCCAGCACCGCGGCCGAGACAGAGATGACGATCAGAAAGAAGATAATGCCCCTCCTTAAAAAAATCGCCAGCCTTTCACCGCGGCGGTATGCCGCCCTGCGTTTCTTATTCCCTGATCGCAAGCCGTATAATCTCCTCTATAAGATCCTTAAAGCCCAGCCCCGCGGCCCCGGCAATCTTGGGAAGCAGGCTCGTGGCGGTCATGCCGGGCAGCGTGTTGACCTCGAGTATGTACGGGGTATTGTCTTCATCCACTATAAAGTCAACCCTCGTCGCACCCGAGCATCCAATGGCTGCATGGGCCCTGAGGGCCGTGTCCATGACCTTACCGTAAACCGCACCGTCAATCTCCGGGGGCATCACATACTCGGTAAGGCCCGAGGAATACTTTGCCTCGTAGTTGTAAAATTCCGGCTGCGGCCTCACCTCAACCCCGCCGAGGGCGCGGTCACCGAGGATGCCTATGTGTATCTCCCTGCCTTTTATGAATTTCTCTATAATCACCCTCCGGCCGTATGAAAAAGTCTTCTCCAGGCAGGAGGGCAAGGCGTCCCTTTCCCTGACGATGCTGACCCCTATGCTGGAACCCTCCGCCGCGGGCTTCACCACCCACGGAGGCTCAAACGGCGGCTCCGGGAAATCCGCCGTCCCGCGCCTGCCGCCGCTCCGGGGCCGCCCGACCACGATAAAAGGTGCGGATGCGAGCCCGTGGTAGGCGAATATCTTCTTCGAGACTTCCTTGTCCATGGCAATGGCCGAGGCCAGCAGGCCCGAGCCTGTATAAGGAATCCCCAGCACATCAAGCAGCCCCTGGACAGCGCCGTTCTCGCCGGTGCCTCCGTGCAGCGCAAGAAAGGCAAGCCTGACCTTTTCCTTTTTCAGCACGCCGGCTATGTCCCTGCCGACATCTATCGGCACGCAGTTGTACCCGAGTTCCTGAAGGTTCTGGTATATTGCAAGACCGCTCCGCATCGAGACATCCCTCTCGGACGAGAGACCCCCCATCAGGACGCCGATCCTCTTCTTTGTAACGAGCGCTTTCGTCATGATGTTACAATCCTGTTCAGGCGCCGGCGTTTTCCTTTCGTTTTTTCAACGACGCTCAATCATTTCCCCCTACTACCTTTATCTCCGGCTCGAGCTCAACCCCGCTGTGCTCCATGACCCTTGCCTTTACTGCCTGCATGAGCTGCATGAAATCCCGGCAGGTGGCGTTCCCCTTGTTGATGAAGAAATTCGCATGCACCCGGCTCACTTCCGCGCCGCCCGCCCTCATGCCCCTGCATCCCGCTGCGTCTATCAGCCTGCCGGCGGAGTCGCCGGGGGGATTCCTGAATACACAGCCGGCGGATGCCTCGCCGAGGGGCTGGGCGGCCCTCTTTTTCTCAAGGAACTCCCGCGTCCTCCGGCGTATTGCATCAGGGTCGTCTCTCCCGAGGGCAATATTCACACTCAGAATCACCGAGCCTTCAGGGAGGTTTGAGCGCCTGTATGCAAAACCGAGACTGTCCCTGTCCAGTATCTCCATATCACCGTGCCTGTTCATCACGGACACAGAGACCACAATATCCTTCATCTCCGTGCCGAACGAACCCGCGTTCATGTAAACAGCGCCTCCGGCGGAACCGGGGATGCCTGCAAGCGCCTCGAGCCCGGCATATCCGTTTCTCTGCGCAAAACCCAGCAGCATTGCAAGCGGCGTCCCCGCACCCACGAACAGCACGCCCTCATCCCTTGTGGGCTCGATGCTCCTGAACTCCCTGAGGGATATCGCAACCCCGCCGGCCCCCGCGTCCCCCGCAAGGAGATTCGTCCCGGCCCCGATGACAAACGAGGGGATATCCTCCCTCTCACAGGCGGAAAGCACATTCTTCAGTGAAAGGGGGTCTTCGGGAAATACCATGATCTCAACCGGCCCGCCTGTCTTCAATGACGTATGCGCCGACATGGGCTCATCAAACCTTATCTCCCCCCTGAAAAGCCCCCTGTCGAAAATCTCTTTTACATCTTTGGCAGTCAATTAATATTCTCTCCTTTTTCCGATATCCCGTCGCTTTATAAAGGTTTTACGGCGGACCCGCCCGCCCGCTCATGCAACATCGAATCTCCTCCCGGCTCTCAGGAACTCTTCGCCGATCCTCCATACATCGCCCGCTCCCAGGGTCAGCAATGTATCGCCGTCCCTCATCTCCGTCTTCAGGAAACCGGCTATCTCATCCCTGTCCCTGATGTAATCGATATCCTTGCCCGTGTTTTTTATCCCGTCAAAAAGCAGTCCGGAGTTGACGCCCGGCAGGGGTTTTTCGCCGGCGGGATATATGTCCATCAGGACCACCCTGTCCGCGTCGGCAAAGGCATCGATGAACTCGTGGAGCAGGTCCCTTGTCCTCGTATACCTGTGAGGCTGAAACAGGACGAACAGCCGCCCGTTGCCCCTGCCGGTCATCGCCTCTCTCACCGCCTTCAGGGTCGCGGTGATTTCCGCGGGATGATGCGCATAATCATCTATTACCCTGATCCCCGAGACCGTGCCCTTGAGTTCAAACCTCCTTTGAACACCGCTGAAGTTCTCAAGAGCCCTTCTTATGACATCCGTATCGACACCCAGCTCATCGGCGACGGCAATGGCGGCAAGACAGTTGCACACGTTGTGTGCCCCTATGAGCGGGACCTCAAACATGCCCAGCGACCTGCCGTCCAGAACAGCCTCGAATTTCGACCTCATACCGCCGGTACCGACATTTTTCGCGGCAAGGTCCGCATCCCCGGACAGTCCGTATGTGATAAACCTCCTCCGAACTTTCGGCATCAGCTCCTTTATGTATCCGTTGTCCCCGCACAATATGGACAGGCCGTAGAACGGGACTTTGTTGATGAATGAAAGAAACGCCTCCTTTATCCCTTCAATGTTTCCGAAGAAGTCCATATGCTCCTTGTCCACATTCGTCACAACCGCAATGGTCGGTGAGAGCTTCAGGAACGAACCGTCGCTCTCATCCGCCTCGGCTACCAGGAACTCGCCCTTGCCGAGTTTCGCATTGCCGCCGATTCCTTTTAATTTCCCGCCTATCACCACAGTGGGGTCGAGGCCCCCCTCGCCCAGGATGCTTGCTATCAAGGACGTTGTCGTGGTCTTGCCGTGGGCCCCGGCAATGAGCACGCCGTATTTCAGCCTTGCAAGCTCTGCAAGCATCTCGGCCCTCGGTATGACGGGGATGGACAGCCTCCCGGCGGCCGCCACCTCGGGGTTGTCATGGGCAACCGCGGAAGATATAACCACCACATCGGTGTTTTTTATGTTCTCCGCGCGGTGGCCGATGTTTATGTTTATGCCCATCGCCTTCAACCTCTTCGTGGTTTCGGACTCTTTCAGGTCAGAGCCCTCCACTTCATAGCCGAGATTCTTCAGGACCTCGGCTATGCCGCTCATGCCCACGCCGCCGATGCCTACGAAATAAACCCTTCCGAACCGTTTATACATGCCGTGTACCCTGTTTCTCCCGCTTGTCTATTCTTTTTTTTTAAAAGCCCCTTCATGAGTTCAACGACCTTTTTCGCCGCCTCGCGAGTGCCGAGCGACCTGCTGACCCGTTCCATCTCCCCTATGGCATCCGGCTCATGCAGCAGGTGCCTTATGTGGTCCGCAAGGGTCTTGCCGTTGAGTTCCCTGTCGGGGATCACCTGCGCGGCGCCCATGTCCCAGAGCTTTCTTGCATTGACCTCCTGGTGGTTGCCGGCTGCATACGGATACGGCACAAGTATCGAGGCCTTGCCGCATGCAGTAAGCTCTGCAAGGGTGGTGGCGCCGGCCCTTGAAATAATCAGGTCGGCCGCTGCATAGGCATCGGCCATTTCGTATACAAAACGCACGACCGCACCCCTGAATTCCCGCCTGCGGTAGGCGTCCCTCACGGACCCGAAATCCCTGTCGCCCGTCTGGTGCAGGAACTGAATCCTGTCCCTGTAGCGCTCGAGGTATACAAGGGCCTCGCCTGCGGCGGTGTTGATGCTGGCCGCACCGGAGCTTCCGCCGAAGATGAATATGGTAAAAAGGTCTTTATCAAGATTGAACGCCCGGCGGCCCCTGTCCCTGTCACCGTGCAGTATCTCCTCCCTCACCGGGTTGCCCGTCAGGTATGTCTTTTCCCCCGGGAAGAATTTAATGCTGTCATGGTATGTGACCGCCACGGTGTCCACAAACCTGCCGAGCACCCTGTTGGCAAGGCCCGGGAGGCTGTTCTGTTCATGAATTATCGTGGGGATGCCCATGAGTTTCGCGCACATAAGCACAGGGCCTGAACTGTACCCACCCACACCTATGACCAGGTCGGGAGCGGTCTCTCTCAGGAGCCTGCGGGAATCCTTCAGTGACAGTGGTATCTTCGCAAGGGACCTCAGTTTCCTGCGGAGATTCCTGCCCACAAAGCCCTCCGACCTTATGAATCTGACATCATATCCCTCCCTCGGCACTATCCTGGCCTCAATGCCCGCCGCCGTGCCGGCAAAGGTGACCTTTGTACCGGGAATCTCCTTCTCGAGCTCCCGGGCGATTGCCAGGGCCGGGAAAAGGTGCCCTCCTGTGCCTCCTCCTGCTATGAGTATATTCATCTGCGCCTCTTCATATATGATACACGGTGAGACGGGTTATTATCGCCATATGATACCCTCCCAGCCGGAATCTTTTCATTTTTCGAGGATATGTTTATCAGTATCCCCACAGCGGCCATGTTTACAAGGAGCGACGACCCGCCGTAGCTTATAAATGGCAAGGGCAGGCCCTTTGTCGGCATAAGCCCCGTTGAGACCGCAAAGTTTATGATTGCCTGCACCCCTATCATCATGCTTAATCCGAGCGTCAGGAAATAGCTGAACGGTTCATCCGTCCTCCTGGCCACATGGACGCCTTTTATGAAAAGCCACACAAACAGCCCCAGTACCGTAAGCGCGCCCGCGAGGCCCAGTTCTTCACCGATGAGGGAAAAGATAAAGTCAGTGTGAACCTCGGGCAGAAAATAGAGCTTCTGCCTGCTGTCCCCGAGACCCACGCCGAAAAACCTGCCGTTGCCGAATGCAATAAACGACTGCACGAGCTGGAAGCCGCACCCGAAGGGGTCCTTCCACGGCTCGGTGAAACAGGTGAGCCTCTTGAGCCTGTACGCGGAAGTCGAGATAACCAGGTAGACGGCCGGCAGTGAAAACAGGACGAGCGCGCCGATATGATTCAGTCTCGCGCCGCCCAGTATCAGGAGTGCGACGGTAAGTATGCCGAGGCTGACCACGGCCCCGAAATCCGGCTGAAGGAGGATAATACCCTGGAACACCACCATGACCCCCACGGGGATCAGTATCCCGTGTTTGAAATCCCTCATCCTGTGAATATTCCTGTCCATGTAGTCCGCGAGAAAGATAACCATTACCACCTTTGCAAGCTCGGAGGGCTGAAAGGTGGTCGGCCACAGCCTGAGCCACCTGCGCGCGCCGTTGGCGGAGACCCCGATGTCGGGCACGAACACCAGGGCCAGCAATATCAGCGAGCCTGCGAGCAGGATGTACACCGCTGACCTCAATCTACGGTAGTCGGTCCTTGAGAGCGCGATCATGGCGGCTGTTCCGACGAGCACGGTGAAGATATGCTTCCACAGATAATGGAAACTGCTCCCGTACTGTCTCATGGACATCAGCGCAGTGGAACTGTAGACCATGACAGTGCCTATACCGGTGAGGATGAGAACCGATGCAACAATGTTCCGGCTGTCTCTGCTGGTGAAATTCACGGCTCCACCCCCCTGATCGCCCGCCGCCTGGAGAGGGGGTGTGAGTTCATGATTCCCCTTACCGCTTCCCTGAATTTCCTGCCCCTGTCCGCAAAATCCTCGAACATGTCAAAGCTCGCACATCCCGGGGACAGGAGGACGACGTCGCCGGGAGACGCCTTTGACATCGAAAGCTCAACAGCCTCTGCAAGGCCGGAGGCCATGTGTGTCTCGGTCTCCCCTCCCAACGCCCTGAATATCTTCTCCCTCGCCTCTCCCATGAGGATCAGGCACTTGACCTTTGCCCTTACCGGTTCCCGCAGGGATGAAAAATCGCCTCCCTTGTCCGTCCCCCCCATGATCAGTATCACATTCTCAAGGCCCTTCAGGGAGCCGGCGACAGCGCCTGTGTTGGTCCCCTTGGAGTCATTTATGAATTTCACGCCGTTGATCTCGCCCACGGGCTCAAGCCTGTGCTCGAGGCCGGGGAAACTCTTCAGCACATCCCTCACCGTCCCGTGTGAACATCCTGCAAGCAGGGCGCAGAGGGAAGCCGCCATGGCATTCTCGAGGTTGTGGGTTCCCTTTATCCTTATCTCATCAATGCCTATAAGCAATGAAGGCGGTGAATCCGGGAGATTGCAGTAGACCGCCCCGTCTCTGCAGTAGACACCTTCAACCTCCGCCTGCCGGCTGAAATGGAAAACACGGGGTCCGCGGCCCCCTGCCTTCAGTCTCGCGCTTTCGAGCCTTCGCACCTCCGGATCGTCCGCATTCAGGACCAGGCGGTCTTCAGGCGCCTGGTTTTCAAAAATCCTCGCCTTTGCATCAATGTAATCCTCCATGCCCCCGTACCTGTCAAGGTGGTCGGGTGTTATATTGAGTATCGCCGCAATCTCCGGCCTGAAAGTATCTATGGATTCCAGTTGAAAACTTGACACCTCGGCGACAATGTAGTCGACCGCCGTGAACCGGGAGTTAACGGCCGGGAGTCTGAAATCTTCCGTTTCCCGGTCCCGACCCCCGACTGTTTTTACGATTTCCTCCGTCAATGCATTGCCGATATTGCCGCCCGTCACGGTCGTGAAACCCGACTCTTTCAGCATCATGCCGACAAGCGTGGTCACGGTCGACTTGCCGTTTGTCCCGGTCACCGCGATAAAAGGCCGCCGTATCACCCGCCATGCGAGCTCAAGCTCTCCGATTACCGGGATGCCCTTGTCCCTTGCGCGTGACAGGGGGGCGATATCAGCGGGCACACCCGGGCTTATCACTATCATGCCGGATTCATCAAAAACCCCCCGGGCGCCGCCTCCCGTAATCACCCTCACCGAGGGGGCGAGACGCCTTATGCCGTCCTGCAGCAGGCCCCGCGGCTTGCTGTCCGTTACCGTCACCCTTGCGCCCAGCGCGGAGAGGAGATTGGCCGCACCAACCCCGCTCCTCGCAAGCCCGACAACGAGGATGTTCATATCCTTAAATATCTCCGTCATGCCTCTGTATTTCTCCATCAGCATCGTTAAAACCGGTATCCGTGTCCGTTGTACGCGCCCGTTTTTCTCACGGACACGAATCACGATTCCCTCACCTTACCTTCAAGGTCGCGAGACTTAAAAGGGCGAGTATTATTCCCGCTATCCAGAACCTGACTATCACCTTTGGCTCGGGCCATCCCTTTTCCTCGAAGTGATGGTGTATGGGGGCCATCTTGAAGACCCTCCTGCCGGTAAGCTTGAAGGACGCCACCTGTATTATCACCGAGAAGGTCTCGAGAACGAATATGCCGCCCACAACCGCAAGCACGATCTCCTGCTTGGTTATCACCGCAAGCGTCCCGAGCGCGCCGCCGAGGCCGAGGGAGCCGACATCACCCATGAATATCTCGGCCGGATAACTGTTAAACCACAGGAACCCGAGAGCGGCGCCGAACATTGCACCGCAGAACACGGTGAGTTCACCGGTGCCGGGCAGGTAGGGCACATAAAGATATTGCGAGAAGATCGCATGCCCCGATATATAGACAAGCGCGGCATTGGCCAGGCTCGCGATACCCACCAGCCCGATGGCAAGGCCGTCTATACCGTCCGTCAGGTTGACCGCATTTGAGGAGCCCACGATGACAAGCACGGAAAACGGGATATAAAACCACCCCAGGTCTATAAACCATTGCTTGAAAAAAGGGATGCTCAACTGGGCCACATAGTTGTCATTGGGATCATTGTAGAATAAAAATCCGATCGCCAGGGCGAGCATGATCTGCGCGCCGAACTTGTACCATCCCCTGAGACCCCTGGGGTTTTTCCTTACGGCCTTCAGGTAATCATCCACAAGTCCGATGATGCCGAATCCTGATATCGCGGCTATCATTATCAACACGAACTTGTTGCCCAGGTCACCCCACATCAGGACGCTTATCACCACCGACAGGATAATAAGGATGCCGCCCATTGTGGGGGTGCCTGTCTTGTTAAGGTGGGTCCTCGGCCCGTCATTCCTTACATGCTGGGTCATGCTGAGCCTCCTGAGCTCTCTTATAATCCACGGTGACAGGGCAAAGGTTATGACCAGCGCCGTGATAACGGCAAGCGCCGTCCTGAAGGTTATGTACCTGAAGACGTTAAACGGCGAATAAAACTCCTGCAGAGAATAAAACAGTTCATATAACATTCTTTATGCTCCCCGCTATTTTCTCCATGGACATCATGCGCGAACCCTTGATTAAAACCGTGTCCCCGCGTTCAAGGATATTCACGATATCTCTTTCCGCCGCACCGGCATCTTCAAAGACAAAGGTCCGTGGCAGGCGGTCTTTCCCTTCCGCCTGTTCAACCTCCTCTGCGGCCAGCATCATCTTTTTCCCGACCGCCACGAGGACGTGGACTCCCATAGCGGACACCATGCGCCCTATTGCCCTGTGCTCCTTTTCCGCGTACTCATTCAGCTCGCCCATGTCGCCCAGCACGGCCACGGCCCTGCCCCCGGCGGCCAGCCTGAGGGTCTCTCTCAATGCCTCCTCCACTGAGAAGGGGTTTGCATTGTAGGAGTCGTTTATCAGTGTAATGCCGTCTCCCTTTATCAGCTCGAATCTCATCGGGACCGGCCTGAAGGCCTCGAGACCCCTCCTTATTTCATTGAGGCCCATGCCGAGCGAGAGGCAGGCGGCCGCGGCGGCCAGCGAGTTGTACACATTGAAACGGCCGTGCACCTTCAGGGCCACCGGCAGGCTCCCCCTGTCGCGGGCCTCCATCGTAAATGTGCAGCCGCTTTCCGCAACGCGCACATCATCCGCCCTCACATGGGCCTCGCTGTCCATGCCGAAGGTGATTATAGCGCCGTCGAAATCCGCCGCCTCCACACCTTCCATCAGAAAAGCATCATCTGCATTAACAACCGCCACGTCAAGACCCGGCAGTATCTCCAGCTTTGCATCCCGCACTGCATGGAGGCTGCCGAGCCTCCCTATATGCGCAGGGCCGATATTTGTAATTACACCGCAATCCGGCACCGCTATCTCGCACAACCGCCTTATCTCACCCCGCGCATTCATGCCCATCTCAAGCACCGCCGCCTCATCATCCGCCCCCAGGCCGGCAAGGCTGAGTGGCAGGCCTATGTGATTATTGAGATTTCCCTGATTTTTAAGTGTCCTGAACCTCTGTGAAAGAATCGAATATATCATCTCTTTTGTCGTTGTCTTGCCGCTGCTGCCCGTGACGGCCACAACCGGGATATGCCGCTTCATCCTGATGAAACCGGCAAGGTCCTGCAGTGCCCTGAGGGCATCGCTTACATGGATTATGACCCTGCCCGCCGGAAGTCTCCCGGGCACTGAGTCCACAACCGCTCCGGTACCCCTCAGGAGCGCCTTTTCAACGAAGTCGTGTCCGTCGAACCTCCCGCCCCTGATGGCAAAGAACACCTCGCCTTCGGATATGGTGCGTGAATCTATCGAGACACCCCTGAAGGTCTCCGAATCACCGCAGACCAGTCTCCCGCGCGTTGCCTCAAGAATATCCCTTACCGTCAGAACCGCCATGTTTTATCGCCTTTCTCAGGACCTCCCTGTCGCTGAAATAATGCCTTGCCCCCCTGATCTCCTGGTAGTCCTCGTGGCCCTTGCCCGCAACAAGCACCGTGTCCCCCTCTTTTGCTACAGACACCGCCTCCCTGATGGCATTTTCCCTGTCGGGCCGCACAATGTAGTTGTCTCTTTTGATTCCGCTGACAATATCCCTTATGATATCCAGCGGGTCCTCAGAGCGGGGGTTGTCTGAAGTTATGACCGCGAGGTCACTCAGCGCGGATGCAACAGCGCCCATCAGGGGCCTTTTGGTCCTGTCCCTGTCGCCGCCGCACCCGAAGACGGTGATAAGCCTTCCGCGCGTGACGGCCCTGGCCTCCTGCAGGACGTTTCTCAATGCGTCCTCTGTATGCGCATAATCAACTATACACAGAAAGCCCTGCCCCGCGTCAATATTTTCAAAACGCCCCTCAACGGGTTGCGCTTCCTGTATGCCCTTCCGTATCGCATCATCACTGAAACCCAGCGCATATGCAATTCCGGCGGACATTAATATGTTATAAACATTGAATATTCCCACGAGTCCAGAATGGACCCTGAACCTGCTCCGCGGCGTCCGTACATCAAAGGAGAGGGGGGAAGCGCCGGCGGCCGGTATGCCGTGGCTTTTTATGTCTTCCGCCTTTATCATCGCGCCGTCCCGAAGTCCGCAGGTGACGACATTGCACCTGAGTTTCCCGGCAATGCCCCCGACCATGGGGTCGTCATGGTTGAGCACGGCGGAACCGCTCTCCCTCAGATAATCGAAAAGCCGTGTTTTGGCCCTGAAATACTCCTGCATGCCGCCGTGGAAATCAAGGTGGTCCCGGGAAAAATTGGTGAATGCCGCGACATCGAATGCACAGCCCTCCACCCTCCTGAGCGCAAGCGCATGCGAGGATACCTCGATAACGGCATATTCCATTTTATTGTTCACCATCTCGCTTAAATACCTCTGCATATCCAGGGACTCCGGGGTCGTATTGGACGCGGGCATGGTCCTGTCCCCGGTTATGTACCGGACGGAGCCCAGCAGGCCGGCGCTCCTGCCGCCGGCATTGATGATACTCCTTGTAATATAACTCGTCGTGGTCTTTCCGTTTGTGCCGGTTATGCCGGCCAAAGACAACCGTTCAGAAGGATGTCCGTAAAAAGCGGCGGAAATGAGGGCCAGGGCTTCCCTGCTGTCAGAGACCTCGATGTATGCGGTACGGTCGGGTGCGGTGGGATCCGGCGTATCCGTTGTCTCCACTGCACGCTCTCCGACCACAGCAGCAGCCCCCCTGCTTAATGCATCCTTTATATAATCATGCCCGTCACGGGTGAACCCCCTGACGGCCACAAAGAGAAAACCTTCGCCGACCAGTCTCGAATCATATGCGATACCCCGTATTTCCCTGCTTAAAGGTCCTGTTATCCTTTTCGCCCTTATACATTTTAAAAGTTCCGGTATTGTCATCTGCCCCGCCGGGAAGCGCTCCCTGCAAACACCACCGGGATGCATCCCCCTGAAAAATCTCCTCTAACGCGGCGTGCCGGCAAGAACAATCTGGTTCTCCTCCCTCTCCATGGGCACGTCAAGATATGCAAGTGTATGCTCCACGATATTTTTGAACACGGGCGCGGCGACCACCCCGCCGTACACAGAGCCCTTCGGTTCGTATATGACGACTATAAGCGCGATCCTCGGATTATCCGCAGGCACAAAGCCTGCGAATGAGCTTACGTATCTTTTTCTCGAATAACGGCCCGTCCGGGGATCGAATATCTGGGCGGTGCCCGTCTTCCCCGCCACGAGGTTTCCCTTGATATACGCCCTTGTCGCAGTGCCTCCTTCTTCCACTACGGTCTTCAGGATATCCCTCACAACTGCGGCTGTCTCTTCGGATATGACGCGCCTCCTCACCGTGGGTGATACACTCCTGACCGGCTTGCCGGCCGGTGAGATTATGTCGGATACAACGTAGGGCTTCATCAGCACACCTCCGTTGGCGATGGCTGCATATGCCGCCAGGAGCTGCAGGGGTGTCACGCCTATCTCCTGGCCGATTGACAGTGCAGCAAGCGATGTGCCGGACCAGTCTTCGGTCTTCCTGAGAATCCCCCTCACCTCGCCGGGAAGGTCTATGCCTGTCTTTTTACCGAAACCGAATTTTCTTATGTAGTTATAGTATCTCTCCTTTCCGAGCTTGAGGCCTATCTGCACGGCGCCGACATTGGAGGACTTCTGTATGACTTCCGGGAAGGTGAGTATTTCGTGTTTATGGACATCGCGGATCCGCTTGCCGCCCACGACAATATATCCCTGCGATACGTCAAACTCCTCGTCCAGCCCGACGACCCCCTCTTCAAGCGCAGCGGCGGCCAGCACGGCCTTCATGGTCGAGCCGGGCTCATAGAGATCGGTGATGGCCCTGTTGCGCCTCTGGGACGGCCGGGATCTGCCCGGAAAGTTGGGGTCATAAGCGGGCCTGTCGGCCATCGCGAGAATCTCGCCTGTCGCGGGGTTCATCATTATCGCGACCCCGGCCTTTGCCTTCCATTTCTTCATTGCCGCCGACAGTTCCTTCTCCACAATATACTGCAGCCTCTCGTCAATGGTCAGCAGGAGATTATTGCCGGAGGCAGCCTCCCTGACGTCCCCGGAGAGACTGTTGCCGCGGGCGTCCGTGTTTACGTAGACACTGCTTGCCTCACCGCGCAGGTATTCATCATACATGAGCTCAATGCCGGCTATTCCCTTGTTGTCGATGTCCGTAAAGCCCAGGATGTGCGAGGCGGTGAAACCCTTGGGATAATAACGTTTCGACTCCGTCAGAAAACCCAGCCCCGCGTACCCGGACCGTTCCCTCAACGCGCTGACTTTAAGCGCGGTGTTCATATCCAGTTTCCTTGCAAGCCAGATAAACCCCCTGTCTTTCTTCTTCAGGAGGGTCATGTTCAGCTTTTTTGACGAAACATTTATCAGGGGCGCCAGTTCCCTGGATAAATTCCGTTTATCCTTTATTTTCGAGGGCACCGCATACAGCGAGTCCGCCTCCACGCTTGTCGCCATCTCTCTCATCCGTCTGTCCCATATTATGCCCCTCTGGGGTATTAATATCTCTTTGACCGTGTACTGCTCGGCCGCCCTTTCAGCGAGCCTCTTGTGGTCAATGACCATCAGGTTTACAAGCCGCAGAGAGATAACCGCAAAACCGAAAAGGATGACGGTGACAAGCACGCCCGATCTTTTCCTGCTCCTCTGGAAAGGTATCCTTACGGGATCCTCATCCCACAGTTTCCGTGTCTCAGTCTTCCGCCGCCTTCTTTCAGCCATTCCGCCCCACTACCTCATCGATGCCCTGTAAGGACCGGCCTGTGCCCTCTTTTTCACAAAGAAAACATTCTCCCTTTCGGGCATGGTCATGCCGAGGCGTTTTACCGCCATGTCTTCAATCTTCTGCGTGGAATAAAAACTTGCGCTCTCGGCGACCACCATTTTCCTCTCGCGCACGAGGTCCGCCCTGAGAGTGTTAAGCCTTCCGAGTTCATACTCGAGGTTGAATACCGCTGTCCTGAGCGACACGATGGCAAAGAGGCATATACAGACATAAAGGAGAAAAGCGGCCTTTATCAGCACTGTCTTCTTCCGCGTGTTCTTTATTCTCCTGCCGCTCATATCCTCTCCCCCACTCTCAGTTTCGCGCTTCTTGATGAGGGGTTCAGCCTCTGTTCCGCCTGTCCCGGGACCACCGGTTTTCTTGTTATGATCATGAACCGTCCTTCCTTTGCCAGTTTCCTGAATGCGTTTTTAACAATCCTGTCCTCAAGGGAATGATAAGAAAGGACGCACAGCCTCCCACCCTTCTCAAGGAGGGACGCCCCTTCTTCGATTGCGGCGGGCAGCTCTTCAAGCTCCCTGTTGACCTCGATCCTGATTGCCTGGAATGTCCTTGTCGCCGGGTGAATCCTGCCCCTTCCGCCGGCCGCCCTGCTGATTATATCTGCAAGTTCCTTACATGATTCAACCGGCTTCCTGCGCCGCGCATTGACTATGGCCCTTGCTATCCTCCTGCTGTGTCTTTCCTCACCGTACCTGTAGATAATGCCGGCCAGTTCCTTTTCAGGGTACTTGTTAACCACGTCCCGGGCGGTAAGGCGCTGCCCCCGGTCCATCCTCATATCAAGGGGCTCATCCCTGAGAAAGCTGAACCCCCTGCCCTCTGATTTCAGGTGCAGCGCAGAGACACCGATGTCAAGGAGGATGCCGCTGACACCGGCGTAACCGAGGTTACCGACAATATCTCTTATGTCCGAGAATGTCCCCCTGACAAGGAAGACATTCTCAAACTCCTTTAAACGCTCCCTTGCCGTCTCTATGGCCTTTTCATCCCTGTCTATGCCTATCAATGTGCACCTCCCGGCGCGCCGGAGAATATACGCGGCATGACCGCCCGTGCCGACCGTTGCATCAACATATATTCCGTCTTCCCTTATTTTCAATGCCTCAAGCACCTCCTCCGGCATCACAGGGACGTGGATTATCTCCGGTTCCAGCATCTACAGGCCAAGGCTCTTGAATTCTTCCTTGTATGCATCCTTGTCGACCTTTGTCGGGTCCGCTACTCCATCGTATTCACTTCTGTCCCATATCTCTATCCTGTTGCAGAGGCCTATGAGCACCACGTCGCTGTTCAGACCCGCATCGGTTCTGAGCGCCGCAGAGACAAGCACCCTTCCCTGCCTGTCGATTTCACATTCAACTGCGGAACCGATGACCCTCCGTGTGAAATACTTGACTGCATCGGATGTCTGCGGCATCCTGCTGACTTTGTCCGTCAGTTTCTGCCATTCATCAACCGGGTAGGCGCACAGGCAGCGGTCGAAGACCTCGTTTGTTATAATCAGTTTTGAAGAGTGGTTCGAGGAAAGAATCTCCCGGAAGGGGGCCGGGATTATCAATCTGCCTTTCGGATCCAGACTGTTGTAGTGCTTACCTGAAAACCCCGGCACGTTCCCTCCACTTTATACCACTTTATACCACTCTATTCAGTATAGGAGGCTTGAAAATACTTGTCAAGTGGAAAATGGGGAAAAAAGCCGATCCCTATATTTTGTGGTCTGATTTTTTTACAGATACTACTTATAGGTGTTAAAAAACAGAAAGGGGGGGACGGCCGGGCGTACAGTCTATACGCCGACGAGTTTCTCAAGCGCCTCGAGCTGCTTTGTCTCACCCATGGCCACAAGGGTGTCTCCATGTTTTATGACGGTTGCGGATGTGGGATTGAATTCCATTTCACCTGTCTCTCTCTTTATGGCAACGATTATTATCCCCAGTTCCTTCCGGATTCCGCATTCATCAAGGCTGCGGTTTACAATATGCGAGTCGCCCTTTACCCTGATCTCCTCCATCTGCAGTTCAAGATTGCCGCTGCGGGTGGCGAATTCGATAAAGTCCACCACCGCGGGCTTCAGGACCGTGTGCGCAATCCTCAATCCTCCGAGATGATAAGGCGAGATCACCTTGTCCGCACCGGCCCTCAGGAGCTTCTGGCCGGCGTCTTCTTCGCTTGCCCTTGCCACGATCCTGAGCTTGGGGTTCAGCCCCCTGGCGGACAACACCACGTAGAGATTGTCGGCATCCGTTGAAAGCACGGAGATGAGGCCGAGCGCCCTTTCAATCCCGGCATCCTTAAGAACACTGTCCTGCGTTGAATCCCCCTGAAGGGAAAGCATGTCCTTTTCCATGGTTGCGAGCACGTCCGGGTCTTTCTCAACTACAATAAAACCGGCCCTGTTCTGGATCATCTCCTTGCATACGATCTTCCCCATTCTCCCGTAACCGCATATGATGTAATGATTTTTCAGGCTCTTTATCTTCTTGTTCAATTTTCTCCTCCCCAGTATATCCCTTATCTCGCCTTCTATGAGCACCCTGGCGCCGACACCGAGCGCATAGAACATTGCGCCGACGCCCGTGAGTATCAATATGATTGTAAAGACCCTTCCGGTCGCCGAAAGCCTGTGAACCTCTTCATAGCCCACTGTCGTGAGCGTAATAATGGTCATGTACAGCGAATCAAAGAGTCCCCATCCCTCAAGGAGTGCATACCCCGCCGTTCCGAACGATATAACCAGGATTATAACGCCGGCCGGGGGTATTATCCGCTGTTTGACATTCACGTTGACCTTACAGTTGCATAAAAACACCGCCTGCGGGCAGGGGAGTCTGACGGGGAAGCTTTATCCGCGATACCTTCAGGACATATCCCGCACGGCATATTGCCATCTTTTGCAATTTCACTCTCCGTTACGTCCTGCAACAGGGACATATTTCCAGTATCCTATCGCTTTATAAAGGTTTTACGCCGGACTCCACAGCCGGCTTATGCAACATTAAGGTTAAGGTTTGAGAACATCCGACAGTTTTTTCCGCCATTTCTCGGGATGTGTCCCCCTCCAGTAAAACCTGCCGCATTTCATGCACCGCCTGAAACCGTCCGAGGTGCGGTATACATAATCCGGGACATGCGGCCTCGCATCCTCCCCGGGCACGCTCACCGGGATAGTGTTGCACAGGGAGCACCTGCTTGGGGAATGTTCCTTCAGCCGGCCGGATTCACCGCCGGGGAGCAGATGGAATGTGTTGATGACCGTTCTCAGCTGGTCGAACGTATCGTTTTCATCAAGCAGAAGGAAATTCTTCAGACCCCTCCTCTTCACCAGGCGAGTATCCCTTGTAAGGAGCGTCCTGCCTTCCTCCTGCGCCGTTCTCACCAGGATGCCGTCTTCAATTCGGGAGAAATACAGCGTATCATAGCCGAGCAGCCTTAACCACCTGGCAAGACGGCCGAGCATTGAATCGGCAATGAATTTCATGGGAGTCCATGGGTGCGAACCCGCTGCTAATTAAATCCCGGCTCCCCGTCCCCGCTTTCCACGAACGTCTCCCTGTAGATTTCCGTGCCTGTGCCGGCAGGGACGAGCCTGCCCATTATGATGTTTTCCTTCAGGCCCCTCAGCTTATCCACGGCCCCGTTTATTGCGGCCTCCGTCAGCACCCTCGTGGTCTCCTGGAATGAGGCGGCGGAGATAAAGCTGTCCGTTGAAAGAGACGCCTTGGTGATGCCTAAGAGTATGGGCTTTGCCTGTGCGGGCTTGCCCTTGCGCTTGATGACTTTCCTGTTCTCCTCTTCAAAGACAAGCTTGTCGATCTGCTCGCCCGCAAGGAAATCCGTGTCTCCTGCGTCTTCGATCTTCACCTTCCTCATCATCTGCCTTACGACGACTTCAATATGCTTGTCGTTTATGGAGACGCCCTGGAGCCTGTAGACCTTCTGGACTTCATCCACCAGGTACCTCTGCAGTTCGTTCGGACCGAGTATCTCGAGTATGTTGTGCGGGTTGATCGAGCCGTCCATCAACGCCTCTCCGGCCTTAACCCAGTCGCCCTCGTGCACGCTCAGGTGTTTGCCTTTGGGGATGAGGTACTCCCTGGTATCCGTTCCGCCCTTCACATGAACCACCCTCATGCCCTTATGAAAGCCCTTGAACTCGACAATCCCGTCTATCTCGCTTACAACGGCCTGCTCCTTGGGCTTTCTCGCCTCAAACAGCTCGGCAACCCTCGGGAGGCCGCCCGTGATGTCCTTTGTCTTTGTCGTCTCCCTCGGGATCTTGGCGATGACGTCACCCGGATGCACGATGGTGCCCTTGTCGACAAGCACGTGAGCGCCTGAGGGCAGCAGGTAGCGGGCGAGCGCATTGGTCCCCGGGATTCTCAGGGTGGCCTTGCCGTGTTCATCCTTCACCGAGACACGGGGTCTCATGTGTGCGGGGTATTCAATGATAACCTTGTGCGCGAGTCCCGTAACCTCGTCCACTTCCTCCTTGACCGATACGCCTTCCACTATGTCTCCAAGCGCTATCCTTCCGCCGACTTCAGTAATAATGGGGATCGAATAAGGGTCCCATTCAACAAGCAGTTGCCCCGCCTCGACCTTCTGGCCGTCTTTCACCTTCAGCCTCGCGCCGTAGACAACGGAGTACTTTTCCCTTTCCCTGCCCTTTGCGTCAACGATTGCGAGACTGCCGTTGCGGTTCATGACCACAAGGGCACCCTCCCTGTCCGTAACCGTGGACAGGTCGATGAATTTAACGGTGCCGCTGTTCTTCGCCTCAAGCACGGTCTGTTCAACGAGCCGGGTCGCGGTGCCGCCGATATGGAAGGTTCTCATGGTAAGCTGTGTGCCCGGCTCCCCGATGGATTGCGCGGCGATTATTCCGACCGCCTCGCCGAGCTCCACCATGCCTCCCCTGCCCAGGTCCCTTCCGTAACACTTCTTGCATACGCCTATGGCTGATTCGCAGGTCAGGACCGAGCGTATCAGCACCCTGTCCACTCCGGCGCTTATGATTTCCTGTGACAGTTCGTCGTTTATCTCCTGGCCCCTGTGTACGATTACCTCCCTGGTTACAGGGTCCCTTATATCCTCCGCGGCTATCCTGCCGTATATCCTCTCCTCAAGGGGTTCGATAATCTCACCGCCTTCAACCAGGCTTGTTACGTGGATCCCGGAGGTTGTCTGGCAGTCCTCTTCCCTGATAATAACGTCCTGCGTGACGTCGACGAGCCTCCTGGTCAGATACCCGGAATTGGCTGTTTTCAACGCCGTATCGGCAAGGCCTTTTCTTGCGCCGTGCGTTGATATGAAGTACTGAAGCGGTGTGAGGCCCTCCCTGAAGTTAGCGGTGATGGGCGTCTCTATGATCTCCCCCGAGGGTTTCGCCATAAGGCCCCTCATGCCGGCAAGCTGCCTGAGCTGGGCCGCCGAGCCCCTCGCCCCGGAGTCCGCCATCATGAAAATATTGTTGAACGACCGTCTCTCCTTAAGCTCTTCCTCGGATACCCTGCTTATGTCCTCTATTCCCTCGGCCCCCAGTTCCTTCATCATGACGTCCGCGATCTTCTCGGTAACCTCAGCCCATATGTCCACGACCTTGTTGTAACGCTCGCCGTTTGTAATAAGGCCGTCGGCATACTGTCTCTGAACATCCACGACTTCCTGCTCCGCCTCTTTGATAAGCTCGGCCTTCCTGCTCGGTATGTGCATGTCGTCAATGCATATGGAGTTGCCGGACAGGGTGGCGGCCGCAAAACCGAGTTTTTCGATGTTGTCGAGAAAGATAACCGTCGCCTTCCTGCCGAGCCTCTTGTAGCAGAACTCAACGAGTTTGCCCACCTCTTTCTTGGTCATCTCCCTGTTGATCATTGAAAACGCCACCCCCTCGGGCAGCACCTCGCCAAGGAGGACGCGGCCGACCGTGGTGTCAACAAAGGAACCGTTCATCCTGACCTTCACAGCCGCGTGTTCTTCCACCGCTCCGGCGTCATAGGCGATCCTGACCTCTTCGGGCCCGGAAAACACCCTTCCCTCGCCTTTTGCTCCCTTCTTCTGTTTTGTGAGGTAGTAAATCCCGAGCACCATATCCTGGGTGGGCGTTGCAATTGGCTTGCCGCTTGCCGGGCTGAGGATGTTGTTGACGGACATCATCAGCACCCTGGCCTCAACCTGAGCCTCTATTGAAAGGGGAACATGCACCGCCATCTGGTCGCCGTCGAAGTCCGCATTGAATGCGGTGCAGACCAGCGGATGCAGCTTTATGGCCTTGCCCTCCACGAGCACGGGGTCGAACGCCTGCATGCCGAGGCGGTGGAGCGTCGGCGCCCTGTTCAGCAGGATCGGCTGTTCCTTGATGACTTCATCAAGGCAGTCCCAGACTATGTCTTCTCCCTTTTCAACCACTTTTTTTGCGGCCTTGATGGTTGTTACATGGCCTTTTTCCTCAAGCTTGCTGAATATATAAGGCTTAAACAGCTCCAGGGCCATGGTCTTGGGAAGTCCGCACTGGTGGAGCTTGAGCTCGGGACCGACCACCACAACCGAACGGCCGGAATAATCCACCCTCTTGCCCAGGAGATTCTGCCTGAAACGGCCCTGCTTGCCCTTTATCATGTCGCTCAGGGACTTCAGCGGCCTCTTTGTCGCCGCCTTCAGGACGCGGCTCCTCCTTCCGTTGTCGAACAGGGCGTCAACCGCTTCCTGGAGCATCCTCTTTTCATTGCGTATGATAACGCTCGGGGCATTGAGCTCCATCAGCCTCTTCAGCCTGTTGTTCCTGTTTATCACCCTCCGGTAGAGGTCGTTAAGGTCGGAGGTGGCGAATCTCCCGCCCTCAAGGGGCACCAGCGGACGGAGGTCGGGCGGAAGCACGGGGATGACATCCATGATCATCCATTCGGGCTTGTTGCCCGATTTCCTGAACGCCTCCACAACCCTCAGCCTCTTTGTGAGTTTCCTCTTGACGCCGAGGGATGATGATGCGTGTATCTTTGTCCTCAGTTCCTTGGCCAGCGCATCGAGGTCCAGATTCCTGAGAAGCTCCTTCACGGCCTCTGCGCCCACACCGGCCTTGAACTTGTCCCCGAACTCCTGCACCTTCTTCCTGTATTCCTCGTCGGTGAGCAGTTCCCTCTCTTTCAACTTCGTCTCGCCGGGGTCGACCACTATATAGCTTTCAAAATAGAGAACCTTCTCAAGCTGGCGCATGGTCATGTCAAGGAGCGTGCCTATCCTTGACGGGATGCCTTTGAGGAACCATATGTGCGCAACCGGTGTTGCAAGCTCTATATGTCCGAGCCTTTCACGCCTTGACTTGGCCTGTATGACCTCGACTCCGCATTTGTCGCAGACCACCCCCCTGTGCTTCATCCTCTTGTACTTGCCGCAGATACATTCCCAGTCTTTGACAGGCCCGAAAATCTTGGCGCAGAAAAGCCCGTCCCGCTCCGGCTTGAAAGTGCGGTAATTGATGGTCTCCGGCTTTTTCACCTCGCCGTATGACCAGGCGCGTATCTTTTCAGGAGAGGCGAGCCTTATTCTTATGGCCTCGAATTCCGTCGGATTTTTCGGCTTCTCGAATATTGAATATATATCTTCCACTAAAAATCCCCCTTGTTAAATTATGTCTGTTTATGCCCCGGCCTTGGCCGGCGCGCTCAGCCTGCGCCTTTCACTGCCGTCCTTGCCGTTGTCATCCGGTTTCTCCTCCAGCAGGTCCACATCAAGACCCAGGCTCTGGAGCTCTTTGATCAGGACATGAAACGATTCAGGCACACCGGGTTCAAGATTGGCGTCTCCCTTCACAATCGCCTCGTATACCCTTGCCCTGCCGGTAACATCGTCACTCTTGACCGTGAGGAACTCCTGCAGCGTGTATGCCGCGCCGTACGCCTCCAGGGCCCAGACCTCCATCTCTCCGAGTCTCTGCCCGCCGAACTGGGCCTTGCCCCCGAGCGGCTGTTGTGTAACGAGCGAGTAAGGGCCGATGGAGCGGGCGTGAATCTTGTCTTCCACAAGGTGATGCAGTTTCATTATATACATGTACCCTACCGTAACAGGTTTCTGGAACGGCATGCCGGTCTTGCCGTCGTACAGGGTGATCTGCCCGCTGACCGGGAGGTTGGCCTCTGCCAGCAGTTCCTTTATCTCTTTCTCGTTTGCGCCTTCAAACACCGGAGTCGAGACATACAGGTCCAGTTCCTTTGCGGCCCATCCCAGGTGGGTCTCCAGTATCTGCCCCACATTCATGCGTGAGGGCACGCCGAGAGGATTCAGGATTATATCAACGGGCGTTCCGTCGGGAAGGTACGGCATGTCCTCCTCGGGGACGACAATGGAAATAACACCCTTGTTGCCGTGTCTTCCCGCCATCTTGTCCCCCACCTGGACCTTTCTCTTCATGGCGACATAGACCCTTACTATCTTCAGGACGCCCGGCGGGAGGTCGTCGCCTTTTTTGAACTGCTCCATCTTTTTATCAAACCGGCTTTCAAGCAGTTTAATCTGTTTTGCGGCATTGTCCTCTATGGATTTAATCTGCCGCTGTTTTTCAGCATCAGCCAGTTTCACCTTCCGCAGAGACTTGTCGGGGATGCTGTCGATGATCTTCCGTGTGAGTTTTTTCCCCTTTTCGCATAAAACGCCCTGCACCCCCGGCACCTTGAGATCTTCGGCCGGCTTTTCGTTCAAAAGCAGTTCCCTGATCTTCCGCAGGCTGTTCTCCCGGAGGATCCTCGTCTCGTCTTCAAAATCCCTCCGCAGTTGCTCCTTTTTGTGTTCTTCTATCTCCTTCGTCCTCTTATCCTTGGGGGTTCCCTTCCTCGTAAATATCTTTACGTCCAGGACGGTTCCTTCAATTCCGGGAGGCACGTAGAGACAGTTTTCCCTCACCTCTTCCGCCTTTTCGCCGAAAATCGCCCTGAGGAGCTTCTCTTCAGGCGTCAGTTGCGTCTCGCTCTTGGGTGTGACCTTGCCCACAAGAATATCCCCGGGTTTAATCTTTGCGCCGATTCTGATAATGCCGCTCTCATCAAGGTCCTTCAGGGCGTCTTCCCCGATATTGGGGATATCCCTCGTTATCTCCTCGGGTCCGAGCTTTGTCTCCCTTGCCTCTATGGAGAACTCCTCGATGTGTATCGATGTGTAGACGTCCTCCTTCACGAGACGCTCGCTTATGATGATGGCGTCTTCAAAGTTGTAGCCTCCCCACGGCATAAAGGCCACGAGGACGTTTTTACCGAGGGCGAGTTCGCCCTTGTCGGTCGCGGGGCCGTCTGCAATCACCTGCCCCTTCCTCACCCTCTCGCCTGTTCCGACAATGGGCTTCTGGTTCATGCAGGTGGCCTGGTTCGACCTGTAGAACTTGACGAGATTGTATACGTCAACACCCCCGTCGTCGCATCTCACAACGATCCTTGAGGCGTCAACGGAATCCACTATGCCGGCTCTCCTGGCAATCACTACAACGCCCGAGTCCCTTGCAGCCACAACTTCCACACCCGTGCCGACCCGCGGCGCGTCCGTATGCAGCAGGGGGACAGCCTGCCTCTGCATGTTGGAGCCCATCAGGGCCCTGTTGGCGTCGTCGTTCTCGAGAAACGGTATGAGCGAGGCCGAGATGCTCACTATCTGTTTCGGCGAGACATCCATATACTTGACCTCATCCGTCCTTACGAGTTTGAAATCGCCCCCCACCCTGGCGGAGACGGTCTCGCCCATCAGATATCCCTCACTGTCCACCGGCGAGGTTGCCTGGGCTATCACGTGCTTTTCACCGTCAATCGCGGAAAGGTACTCGATCTCGTCCGTGACCCTGCCGTTTTTGACCTTTCTGTAAGGGGACTCTATAAAACCGAAGTCATTCACCCTTGCATAGGAGGCCAGTGACGTGATCAGGCCGATATTGGGACCCTCCGGCGTTTCAACTGGACAGATGCGGCCGTAATGCGTGGGGTGAACGTCCCTTACCTCGAATCCGGCCCTTTCCCTTGTCAGGCCCCCCGGTCCCAGTGCGCTCAAACGCCTCTTGTGCGTGATCTCCGACATCGGGTTGGTCTGGTCCATGAACTGGCTCAACTGGCTCGAACCGAAAAACTCTTTTATGACCGCGATAACGGGTTTTGCATTTATTATGTCGTGAGGCATCGCGCTTTCAAGCTCCGTAAGGGTCATCTTTTCCTTTATGGCGCGCTCCATCCTTACGAGGCCGATCCTGAACTGGTTTTCAAGAAGCTCTCCGACCGCCCTCACCCTCCTGTTGCCCAGGTGATCGATGTCGTCCACTTCGCCCTTGCCCGCCCTGAGGTCAAACAGATACCTGAGTATCTCCACTATGTCCCTGTCAGTAAGCACCCTTGTCTCAAGCGGTATGTCGAGCCCGAGGCGCTTGTTGAGCTTAAGCCTTCCGACAACCGAGAGGTCGTATCTCTTCGGATCAAAAAACAGCCCTTCAAAGAGCGCCTTTGCATCCGCAACCGAGGGGGGCTCGCCGGGCCTGAGTTTCTTGTATATCTCCACGAGGGCCTCGTCGGTGCTGCTCACCCTGTCAAGCAGCAGGGTGTCCCTGAGAGAGGGAAGATACCTGACGCCGTCGATAAAAAGCAGTTGAAGGACGGCTTCCTTAAGGGTCATTATCTTTTCGGCCATATCTTCCGTGATCTCTTCATTGCTCTCCAGCATAACTTCGCCCGTCTCGGGGTCGATGATGTCGGTAAGGGTCACCCTGCCGACAAGCTCTTCCTTCACCATGGGGATTTCCGTAATCCCCGCAGCCTCCATCTTCCTGAAGGCGGACTTTGTAATCCTGCCGCCTTCCTTGACGATCACTTCCCTTGATTTCGGAACAGTGATGTTTTTAAACGCCCTGAGCCCCACGAGATGGCTTGTGACGTCTCTTGTTGCGGTGCCGTTTTTTATCCTTACCTCTTCGACCGGGTAATAGGTCTTCAGTATCTGCTCCTCGGTATAACCGAGGGCCTTGAGGATAATCGTGGCATGCAGCTTTTTCCTGCGGTCGATCCGGACATAAAGCGTATCCTTTGTGTCGAACTCGAAGTCAAACCATGAGCCCCTTGCAGGTATTATCCTCGCGGAGAAGATGACCTTGCCCCCCATCTGTGATTTGCCCTTGTCATGGCTGAACAGTATGCCGGGAGAACGATGCAACTGGCTGACAACAACCCTTTCCACGCCGTTTATGATAAATGTGCCCGTATCCGTCATCAGGGGAAGCTCGCCCAGGTATACCTCCTGCTCCCTGGACTCCTTCAGCCTCTTTTCGTCCCCCTCTCCCTTTTCCCACAGGTGCAGTTTGACCCTTATCTTCAGAGGCGCGGCATAGTTGATGCCTTTCTCAAGACACTCCCTCTGCTCGTATTTCGGCTCGCCGATTATGTACTCGACGAACTCAATGGACGCGGTCTCATTGTAGTCGACAATAGGGAACACACTCTTGAATGCCGCCTGCAATCCCTGGTCTTCCCTCTGTGCCGGCGGGATATTTTCCTGCAAAAAACGTTCAAAAGAGCGTTTCTGGATTTCTAAAAGATCCGGAATAGCAAGTATCTGGGATGTCTTCCCAAAATCTTTTCTTACCCTTAAACCTTCTGCCATAATTCTCCTTTTGAGGATCCAAGGATATCGTTGAGGATTTAATTGAATGAGTCACCCGGCCCTTGAATCCTGCCTTTTAGTTTATTTCAACTCAACCGTTGCTCCCTGCTCCTCGAGCTTTGCCTTTATGGCCTCCGCCTCCTCTTTGGATACCCCTGTTTTCACGGGCTTGGGCGCGCTGTCCACGAGTTCTTTCGCCTCCTTGAGTCCAAGGGTCGTGATCTCCCTGACCGCCTTTATCACCTGTATCTTCTTGTCGCCGACAGCGGACAGGACAACATCAAAGCTTGTCTTCTCTTCCTCCGGGGCCGCGCCTCCCTCGCCTGCAGGCGCCGCTGCGGCGGCCACTGCCACAGGGGCTGCGGCGGTTACACCGTATCTCTCCTCAAACTCCTTGATAAACTCGGACATCTCTATGATCGTCATTTTATCGATAAATTCAAAAACCTGTTCTTTGGTTACAGACATCTTCCCCTCCTGATATTTATTGTTGAATTTAAGTGCAGCTTATTGAAACTTTTCATAATTCAGTCAATCCTGAGCGCCTGCGGCTGCGCGTTTTTCCTTCAGCGCCTCCAGTGCATAGGCAAACCTCGTGACCGTCGCGTTCAGCAGGCCGGCGAATTTGCTTAAAGGCGACTGCATGGCGCCTATGAGCATGGCCAGTTGCACCTCCCTCGGCGGCAGCGCCGAAATGGCCTTAAGCTGTTCGACGGAGCAGACGCCTCCCTCGACAAGCCCGCCCTTTATCTCAAGCTTCTCGTTCGCCTTGCTGAATTCAAGTATCTTTTTGACCAGGAGCAGCGGATCATCATAACCGATGGCAAGGCCCACCGGCCCCGAAAAGATATCCTTCGCACTGTCCACGGGCGTGCCCTCCGCCGCCCTCCTGGCGAGGCTGTTCTTTACGACCCTGTACTCCAGCTCAGCGGACCTGAGGTCGTTTCTCAGGCCGGTGATTTCTTCGACATTAAGACCGCGATAATCGGTAAAGACGATCCCCTTTGCCCTCTGAAACTTGTCCTGGAGTTCCGAGACAACACGCACCTTCTCTTCTTTCCTCAACCTTTCACCTCCCTTTCGACATCAGAGACCCGGGAATAATACGCTTTGAGCATCAGGGGTCATGTTCATGCCTCAACCCTTGTTCTTTTGTTTGCCGCCAGTTTCCCCGTCTATGCAGGCCGGCTCATACCGGGCCGTTTAAGCAATCCCCGTCAACAGGAATCCGCGCCTGCAGTCTCCGACTTTATTTTTCAACGTTATCCTTACAGTTGCTTAAAAACACCGCCATCAGGATATACTCGAGACATTCACCGGTATTCCGACTCCCATAGTGGATGAAATGGATATCTTTTTGAGATATTTTCCCTTGCTTGACGAAGGCTTTGCCTTTTCAACAGCCTTCACGACCGTCCTGGCATTGTCAATGAGTTTTTCACTGTCAAATGAAACCTTGCCTATGGATACGTGGACAACCCCGCCCTTGTCGGTCCTGTAATCAGCCCTTCCCGCGCTTATATCCCTGACTGCCTTTGCAATATCAAAGGTCACGGTGCCCGACTTGGGATTCGGCATGAGCCCCCTCGGCCCGAGAATCTTTCCGAGCCTGCCGACCACTCCCATTATATCAGGGGTTGCCACCACCTTATCAAAGTCCAGCCATCCGGCCTGTATCTTCTCGGCGAGGTCCTCGGCCCCTACATAATCGGCCCCTGCATCCCGCGCTTCGGCGGCCTTTTCACCCTTTGCAAAGACGAGCACCCTTATCTTCTTTCCGAGGCCGTGCGGCAGAACCACGCTGCCCCTTACTATCTGGTCCGACTTCCTCGGATCCACGCCCAGATTCAACGCCATATCCACCGACTCGTCAAACTTTGCATGAGCAGACTGCTTGACCAGTTCAACCGCTTCCTTGATATCATACTGTTTCGTCCTGTCTATCTTTTCCTTAGCACTGATATGTTTCTTACCCATTATGCCTCCCGCAGCAATCAACAATTAACACCGTTTAATTCTTCATTGAGGCTCTTGCAAAAGTCCTCTGTATGTCAGCTCGAGCGGAGAGAGATGTCTTGCAACTTATCGATAGCAAAAGATTTCTCCCTGCGGTCGAAATGACATATGCAGGCATTTTCACACTTTTGCAAGAGGCTCCACTGTTAATTGTCAATTGTTAATTATCTCCACTCCCATGCTCCTCGCCGTGCCTTTGATGGTCTCCATTGCCTTCTCAATATCAAAGGCATTGAGATCCGGCATCTTCGTCGTCGCTATCTCCCTCACCTGGTCCATCGTTATCCTGCCGACCTTGTCCTTGTTGGGAGTGCCCGAACCCTTTATTATGCCGGCCGCTTTCTTGATCAGTTCGGATGCAGGCGGCGTCTTCAGGATGAATGTAAACGACCTGTCCTTGTATATCGTGAGCACGGCCGGGATTATCGTATCCCCCATTGATTGCGTCTGTGCATTGAATGCCTTGCAGAAATCCATTATATTAATCCCGTGGGGGCCGAGCGCCGGCCCGATCGGGGGGGCCGGGTTTGCCTTGCCTGCCGGAATCTGAAGCTTTACCTGTGCCACTACCTGCTTCTGGGCCATTTCAAAAACCTCCTCCTTAAACTATGTCTTTTCAACCTGCAGAAAGTTTAATTCAACAGGGGTCTGTCTGCCGAATATCGTCACCATAACCCTCAACTTGTTGTGAACCTCGTCTATGTCATCCACATAACCGTTGAAATTGGCGAAGGCGCCGTCTATTATTCTTACGGTGTCGCCCCTGTCGAACTCGGCCTTGACCTGTGTGGCAGGCCCTTTCTCGATCTGCTGAACGATCAGGTCTATCTCTTCCTGCTGTACGGGCGTGGGTTTTTCACCGCCCACAAATCCCGAGACCCTCGGGGTGCTGCTCACAAGATGCCATGTTTCATCATCAAGGTGCATGTTGATGAGGATATAACCGGGATAGAACTTTTTCTGGGACTCCTTCTTCTTTCCCGATTTCAGTTCAACAACCTTCTCAGTGGGAATCAATATCTGGCCGATCTTGTCCTCAAGACCTCTCCTGCGGACATTGTCTTCGATTGTCAGCTTGACCTTCTCCTCAAAGCCCGAATACGTATGCACCACATACCATTTCTTTTCCATGATTTCTCCTACTTCACCACCATGCCAACCAGTTTGGAAAGCACCAGATCAATTAAACCCAAAAAAACCGCGACTATCAGCACAAGCACCAGCACCACCTTCGTGGAGCCTATCACCTCTTCCCTTGATGGGAATACAACTTTTTTGAGTTCGATTTTCACTTCTTTGAAAAAGTTCTTTATCTTTTTAAACACTGTCCCGTTCCTATCAAATGCCCTGGGAAAAAATGGCAGGCCAGGAGGGATTCGAACCCCCAACCCTCGGATTTGGAGTCCGGCGCTCTATCCGTTAGAGCTACTGGCCTGTTTCCAGATGTAAGTTCACGATTCAAGGAATTTTCCTTTTTCCTTCTTCAGCATTAAAATGTTAAAGTATCGACATCGGGGCAGGTGGGCCTGCCGGAAGAACTCCACCTGTGATTCCTCCGGAAGTACCCGGCACGGCATCTTTAATGTTTTCCCGGCTTCATTCATAACCGATTCCTGCAACAGAGACCTGTTTGCATTTACAAAATCCGGCCGCATTGCAAAGATTACGCGGCAGGCTGGCCTAGCCGCCCCTGAAAGGTTGATTTTATGCCTTTGTCTCTTTGTGCTCAACGTGCTTCCTGCAGTGCCTGCAGTATTTCCTGAGAACGAGTTTCTCCGGTGTATTTTTCTTGTTCTTCGTAGTCGAATAATTTTTATTTTTACAGCTGGTGCATTGCAAAAGTATTATATCCTGCATCTCCGTCCTCCGTGTACGTCCCCCGTGTCCGTTTTTGATGTCTTCCGACGGTCACCGAATCACGGACACGCCTCACCTTTTTTTACCTTGCAGCGGCATAAAAACATCGCCTGCGGGCTGTGGAGTCCGGCGGAAAAGCTTTATCCGCGATACCTTCAGGACATATCCCGCACGGCATATTGCCGTCTTTGGCAATTTCACTCTCCGTTATGTCCTGCAACAGAGACATATTTCCGATATCCCATCGCTTTATTAAAGGTTTTACGCCGGACTCCACAGCCGGCTTATGCAACATTAAGGTTTATTCTATTATCTCCGTGACGACTCCGGCTCCCACCGTCCTGCCACCTTCCCTCACTGCAAACCTCAGCTCCTTCTCCATCGCTATCGGCGCTATCAGCTCTATCTCCATCGTCACGTTGTCCCCGGG